>ERZ791837.1285-NODE-1285-length-16699-cov-5.937215_pt1 | contig 16699 bp, 18 predicted proteins | sample MGYA00510292_ERZ791837 | MGnify/ENA primary metagenome ERZ791837 (study PRJEB30046, sample SAMN00715259) | human gut metagenome | study: EMG produced TPA metagenomics assembly of the A metagenome-wide association study of gut microbiota in type 2...
TCTTCGGGTAGGGCAGGCTTTCAAACTTTTCGGTGAAGCGCGCCCAGGAGGCGTCGGAATAGATGCTCAGGCAGGAGTCCATGCCCATGGTGACATAAAACGTGTCGCCGAGCTCCTCGCGCAGCTTCGCGGGGATAAAGAGCCGCCCCTTGGCGTCGATCGTGTGCTGATACTGACCCGTCACGGCGGCTGACCCCCTTTTTCTGTGCATTTTCGCATACAGAGGGCACGAAAGCGCGGCCTTTTCTTCATTTTGGAAAAAGCCGTGCCGCGTCCGATCTGATGCTTATGTGGGAAAGTAAGCCATTTTCATGGTATGATACACCACTTTCCCCCACCCTTGTTTTGAGTATACGAGATTCACATAAAAAATGCAAGCAGAAATTTCCCTGAGATTTCAAGCCTTTTATCGCTTTTTCCTGCGAAAATTCGGCCAGTGCGCCGTATTTTTAAAACGCATGTTCTACTTTGGTTTTGGTTAAAAAAGGGCCGCCACAATATCTTGTGGCGGCCCTTTATGCTATGCCCAAATATAGATTATGTCTACCGATCATGTCGGTTTTTGTCACTTTTGACAAAATTTTATCCGTTCTGCGTCTGCTTTTCAGCTGACTGTGCCAGCTCCTCGCGGCGCTTCTGCATCTGCTCGGCAGAGGCGGCGCGGAAGCGCACGCGGGACTGCTTGACCTCCTCGAGCGCCATCTGGATGGCCTCCTCGGTGCGGCGCAGCGCATCCTCGGTGTACTCGTTGGCCACGCGGTACATTTCGCGCGAGCGGTCCTCGGCCTTTTTGACGATCTCGTGGCTCTTTTCGCGGGCGATACCGAGCACCTCGGTCTCGGAGACCTTGTTCTTCGCGTCCTGCTCGGCCTGCTGCATCATGCGCTCGACGTCGCGCTTGGCGGCCTTGACATAGTCCTCCTTTGCGCGGATGAGCTCCTGCGCGCGGGAAAGCTCCACCGGGAGCTGGGCGCGAATCTCGTCGAGCAGGTCGAGCGCCTCGTCGCGGTTCAGAATGCACTTGTCGCTCGTCAGCGGCGCGTTCTTCGCGCCGTCGATCATCTCGTAAAGCATATCCAAAAGATGCTGCACATCATTGTTCGCCATGGTCTTCTCTCCATCCTTTCACAAGCTCCGCCGCGCGCAGCGGCATATATTTTTCAAGGTCTTGTCCGTATTTGATCATTTCGCGCACCATCGTGGAGCTGATGTGCTGAAACTTCGGCTCCGCGACCAGCAGCACCGTTTCGAGCGCGCCGTCCGACACATCGCGATAGATGAGCGAAAGCTGCTGCTCGGCGTCAAAATCCACGCTGTTGCGCACGCCGCGCACGAGAAACTGCGCGTTTTTGCGCAGCGCGTAGTCGGTCAGAAGTCCGCCGCCGAGCTCAGCTTCCACATTGGGGAACTCCTCGACGCTCGCGCGCATGAGCGCGAGCTTCTGCTCGTCGGTGAACATCGGGTGCGTCTTCGTCCCGTTCGGCACGATGGACACATACACGCGGTCAAAGAGCTTCGATGCGCGCGCGATAATGTCCTGATGCCCGATCGTCACAGGGTCGAACGAGCCGGGAAACACTGCGATTCTCATGCCTCTTCCTCCACCGCGCGGTGATAGATGCTCACCTTGATCTTGCCGTAGCGGTACTCGCGATACAGTCCGTACGGCGCGGGAAGCTCGGGAAGCGTCTGGTTCTGCGGACTTTCCGCGACCATTATACCATGGGGTGATAAAATGTCAAACTGCGCGATCTTTTCCATCGCCTGCTCCAAAAGTCCGCTTTCGTACGGCGGATCGAGGAAGATGATGTCGAACCTCCCGCTCTGCGTGCCGAGCGCGGCGAGCGAATCACCGCAGATGACCTGCGCGTTTTCTTCCAGATGGCACAGCGCGAGATTTTCGCGCACGAGCTTGACCGCGTCTGCACGCTTGTCAACAAAAAGCGCGCTTTTTGCCCCACGCGAGAGCGCCTCGATGCCGAGCTGCCCCGTGCCCGCAAAAAGATCGAGCACGCGCGCATCCTCCACGTCGAACTGGATACAATTAAAAATACTTTCCTTGACCTTGTCGGTCGTCGGGCGGGTCTCCATGCCCTTGAGCTCGCCCAGCCGCCGTCCGCGCGCCGAGCCTGTGATAACTCTCATGTTTATCCCTCCGCAGCGCCCAAAGCGGGCGCAATGAACTCGTTAGTTTCCATAATACGTGAATTTCCGTTTATTTTCAATAGAGTCCTTGACATTTTCCCGCATTTTACGCAAAATATTTTCTCTTGTTATTCTGCGCTGCTTCGTATATAATGATATGGTCATATTATATCGACCAGGGAGAAAGGAGTATCTTCCATGATCAGGCTACAAACCGAAAAGGGCGAAGTCAGCATTTCTGACGCAGCCCTGTCTAATATCACCGGCGCCGCAGCCACAAGCTGCTTTGGCGTCAAGGGCATGGCCTACCGCTCGATGACCGACGGGCTCGTCCACCTGCTGCGCCGCGAGGCGATGAGCAAGGGCGTGCGCATCATTCCCCACGAAGAAGGAGACATTTCCATCGAGCTGCACATCGTTGTGGAGCACGGCGTGAACATCGCCGCCGTCTGCCGCTCCATCATCAATCAGGTGCGCTATATGGTCAGCGAAAACACCGGCGCAAGCATCCGCAGCATCGACGTTTGCGTCGACAGCATGAATCTCTAAAAACCGAGGAGGACATCATCCTATGCACGATACCATCAATGGTGCCATGTTCAAGGAGATGCTGCTCTTCGGCACCGTCTCCATCGCACAGGCACAGCAAGCTATCAATGATTTGAATGTATTCCCCGTTCCCGACGGCGACACGGGCACGAACATGAGTCTTACCATCCAGACCGCGGCGCAGGAGCTCAGGAAGATCGAGCCCGCGACGGTCGATCAGGCCGCCTCTGTCACGGCGTCCGCGCTGCTGCGCGGCGCGCGCGGCAACTCCGGCGTCATTCTGTCGCTTCTCTTCCGCGGCATCTCCAAGGAGCTCAAGGGCTGCAAGGAGGCCGACGGCGCGGCGTTTGCCGCCGCGCTTCAGGAGGGTGTCGCCGCGGCGTATAACGCCGTGATGAAGCCCGCCGAGGGCACGATCCTGACCGTTTCGCGTCTCGCTGCCGAGCGCGCCGTGAACGCGGCCGAGGAGCACAACAGCGTCGAGTACGTCATTGAGCAGGCCATCGCCCAGGGCGAGATCACGCTCGCGCAGACGACTGACATGAACCCCGTTCTCAAAAAGGCCGGCGTCGTCGACGCGGGCGGCAAGGGCTTCCTGCTGATTCTCGGCGGTATGCTCAGCGCCCTGCGCGGCGAGGAGCGCCCCGAACTCACCGAAGAGAATGCACAGGAGAAGGCCGATTTTGCCATGCTCAACGAAGAGGACATCACCTTCACGTTCGACACCGTGTTCATCGTCCGCAAGAGCGGACGCAGCATTGAGCCGTTCCGCCGCTTCCTCGACGGCATCGGCGATTCGCTCGTCATCGGCGAGGACGACGAGGCTTTCAAAGTCCACGTTCACACCGACATTCCGGGCGAGGCGCTGACCGAGGCGCAGAAGTACGGCACGCTCGAGCTCGCGAAAATCGAGAACATGCGCACGCAGGCCCAGCAGCTCGCCGCCGGCGGCAAGGCCCAGTCCACCGACGACCTTGAGGCCATCGAGCAGGAGCTCGAAGCCGCCGAGCACGAAAATGCCGGTGAAGCCGAGCCCGAAAAGGACTTTGGCTTCCTCGCGGTCTGCGCGGGTGAGGGCCTTGCGAACGTCTTCACCGACCTTGGCGCCGACGGCGTCATCAGCGGCGGACAAACTATGAATCCCTCGACCGAGAGCATCCTCAAGGAGATCAAAAAGGTCCCCGCGCACACCGTTTTCGTGCTGCCGAACAACAAGAACATCATCATGGCCGCACAGCAGTGCATCGGCCTGACGGAGAAGACCGTCGTGGTCATCCCAACCGCCTCCATCCCGCAGGGCGTGAGCGCGATGATGGCCGTCGATCCCGACATGAGCGACGCAGACGCCATCGCCAAGGCGATGACGGACGCCGCGCAGTGCGTCTCCACCGCGCAGATCACCTACGCCGCGCGCAATTCCGATTTTGACGGCTTCGACATCCACGAGGGCGATTATCTGGCACTTCTGGACGGCAAGCTGCTCGGCACCGACCGCGACGTCTCCGCGCTGCTCGACGGGCTCTCCGACGAGGCAGCGTCCCGCGAAGCGGAGTTCATCACCGTCTTCTACGGCGAGGATGTGAATGAAGAGGACGCGCACAAGGCGTGCGACGCCTTCACCCGCAAGTGCCCGGATGCCGAGGTCAATCTGATCTGCGGCGGCCAGCCGGTCTATTACTATATCATCTCGATCGAATGACCCAAGCACAGCAAAGCGGAGCAGGATTTCTCCTGCTCCGCTTTTTTCTGCCCGTCAGACGTTCATCTTCCGCCCGAGGAGCTTCATCAAGAGCTCTGCGTGGCGGTATTCGTCTTCGCTCATCGCCGCAAACAGCTTGCTGAGGCACAGGTCCAGCGTCTCCTCTCCCGCGCGGGCGTAATTGTAGCCCGCACAGGCCTCCGCATGGTAGAGGCTGCGCAGCAGCGCGCAGAGGTCGCACGTATCCGGCTGCTCCACGCACACGCGCGGGCAGTATGCCTTGCCGGTGATTAAGTAGATCGCGGCAGCCAGATCGCGCGCGTGGCGCTTCTCGTCCTCGCTCAGCGCGCGGAAGGCTCGCGCCATCTCGCGCCGCGGCGTGCACGAGGAGAGATACGCGTACACCTGCGCATCGCCAAGTTCCTCGCGCAGAAAGCCCTGCAGCACCTCGACCGATACGCTTGCCTCGCTGCCCATGCAGCAAGGGTCCGCCTCCGCGCCCGGGAGCGTGAGCTCGCTATCCTGTGCGCTCATCTGTGTGTTCGCATTGTCCTCCATCGGGTACGGGTCCTCCCCCGGCGCGACGCGCTTCCACACCTCGCGGCATGCTTCATAGTCGCAGGCGCAGGGCTTTTTTATTTCCGTCATGTTCTTCTTCCCCTTTCCGGAACGGTTCTCGTCTCTATCCTATGCGGGCATTTTTCAGGCGTGCAGAGCCGATATTTCCCTATTTCCCGCAGGGAAAAAGAAAATCTTGAAAATCGCACCTCTCTCGTTGATTTTTCTCATTTTTTCTGGTAAACTACATTTGTTTTGTATTTTTGTGCATTTTGTTGCATTTGCAACTTTTCATTCTCTGCCATCCGGTCCATACTAAAGACAAGCAATGGCAGTTTCTGTAAGGAGGTCTTCTTTTCATGCTGGAACTGAAGCACATCACCTATACCGTCTCCACCCCTGAGGGAGAGCAGACGATCTTAAACGACATTTCCATCGACATTCCTGACCGCAAGCTCATCGTCTTCACCGGCCCCAACGGCGGCGGCAAGACGACGCTCGCCAAGGTCATCATGGGCCTTGTCACGCCGACGGGCGGCCAGATCCTCTTCAACGGTCAGGACATCACGCACCTTGGCATCACCGAGCGTGCGAAACTCGGCATCAGCTACGGCTTTCAGCAGCCGCCGCGCTTCAAGGGCATCACGGTGCGCAACCTTCTGACCATCGCCTCGGGCGATGCAAACCTCAGCAAGGACAAGTGCTGCAAGTACCTCACGCAGGTAGGCCTCTGCGCCAACGACTATCTCGACCGCGAGGTCGACGTCTCCCTCTCCGGCGGCGAGGTCAAGCGCATCGAGATCGCAACGCTCCTTGCCCGCGGCAGCGAGCTGATGATCTTCGACGAGCCTGAGGCCGGCATCGACCTGTGGAGCTTCGCCCGCCTGACTGAGACGTTCGAGCAGCTGCGCCAGCGCGAGCTTGCGACGATGATCATCATCTCGCATCAGGAGCGCATCATCCAGCTCGCCGACGAGATCGTCGTCGTGGGCGGCGGCGAGCTCAAGCACCGCGGCAGCACAGAAGAAATTTTCCCGCTCATCATGGCGGACACGCTGGGCTCCTGCCCGGTGCTGAACAAGTAAGGAGGTAGTACACAATATGATCACCGAAATCGACGCTTCCCTGCTTGAAAAGATCGCCGACCTGACAGGCAAGCCCGTCGGCGCGTTCAACATTCGAAAGGACAGCGGATGCGAGGCGCGCCAGTCCACCGAGCACATCGCCATCGACCCGCAGCCCGAGGGTAAAAGCGGCATCATCATCCGCATCAAGGACGGTACGAAGGGCGAGCAGTGCCACATCCCCGTCATCATCAGCAAGAGCGGCGTGACCGAAATGGTCTACAACGACTTCTACGTCGGCGAAAACTGCGACGTCGACATCGTCGCAGGCTGCGGCATCCACAACTCCGGCTGCAACGAGAGCCGCCACGACGGCGTCCACACGTTCTACGTCTCCAAAAACTCCCACGTACGCTATGTGGAAAAGCACTACGGCGAGGGCGACGGCGAAGGTTCTCGCGTGATGAACCCCACCACGATCGTCTACCTTGACGAGGGCGCGAGCATCCAGATGGAGACCGTGCAGATCCGCGGCATCGACTCCACCGTGCGCAAGACGAAGATCGTCTGCGGCAAGGGCGCCGAGGCCGTCATCACCGAGCGCCTTCTCACTCACGGCAAGCAGCACGCCGAGAGCGACATGGAGATCGAGCTCAACGGCGAAGATGCGCGCGGCCGCGTCATCTCCCGCTCTGTCGCGCAGGATGAGTCCAAGCAGATCTTCCACCCCGTGGTCGTCGGCAACAGCAAGTGCTTCGGCCATGTGCAGTGCGACTCGATCATCATGGGCAAGGCCACGATCGAATCCATCCCCGCCATCACCGCGAATTCGACCGACGCGCAGCTCATCCACGAGGCTGCCATCGGCAAAATCGCAGGCGACCAGCTCTTAAAGCTCCAGACCCTTGGTCTCACCGAGGAGGAGGCCGAAGACACGATTCTCAAGGGCTTCCTCGCCTGAAAAATTTGATAGGAACCGACGAAAAAGCGCGACGCCCGATTTCGGGCATCGCGCTTTTTCTGTTGCTGTGTTGGTTCAATCGGTGAAATCAGGATAACCGTCTTTGAGAGACTCATCGTAGATCGCACGCTCGCCGCCGATGAATTTGGGACGCGTCCGCGCGGCCAGCACAATGGCCTGACCGATGCGGTTCTGCTTCAAGCGAACGGGAACGGCGACCTTTTTGAGGTGCATGCCGATCAGCGTGCCGCCGATGTCAAGTCCGGCGTCGGCGTGTATCTCTTCGAGCGCCACGGGATGGCGGAACGCTTTGTACGCGGCCGTCGCAAACGAGCTGCCCGCCTTGGGCTGAGGCAGGACGTTGACGATCTCGCCGTTCGGCACAGCCTCGTGCTCCACGATCAGCGCGCGGTTCAAATGCTCGCAGCACTGGGCGGCAAGATACACGCCCATGGGCGAAAATACGCTGGAGAGCCCTCGGAAGATGGCGTCCGCCACCTCCGGCGTCGACCAGCTGCCGACCTGATGGCCCACGACCTCGCTCGTGCTGCAGCCGATGACGACGATCTGTCCGCGGCGCAGATGTGCGATCTCCGCAAGCTCGCGCGCCGCCTCTGCCGCCTCCTGCTCCGCCTGTTCCACCAGACGATGATTTTCTACCTCATGTACGATTCCCGCCATGATCTGACACCTCTTTAGAAATTTATTATGCCAGCTTCTCCGTCACCTTGGCGCGCTCAAGCACCGTGACCAGCAGCACGCCGACCACGAGGCCGACCGCACCCTGGAAGATGTTGCCGGGGATGCTTGCCGCAGCGGCAAGGCCCTTGCCCAGCAGGAGAGAAGCGTAGCCGAAATAGCCGAGCACCATGATGATCTCGCTCACAACGCCGCCGGCGATGCGGGAGGTCGCAGTGCGGCCCATCCTTTCATACATCAGCGCAGCGACCAGCGCCATCACGCCCTTGATGACCAGGGTGCCCGGAGCGTAGTGCGCATAGCCGAGGAAAATGTCTGCCAGCATCGAGCCGATGCCGCCCGCCGCAAAGCCATACCAGGGGCCCAGCAGCCAGCCGGACAGCAGCACGAAGCAGTCGCCCAGGTTCACATAGCCCTGCATCGGAGAGGGTATCTGCACGACCATCGTCGCCACGCAGACAAGCGCCGCAAGCAGTGCGGCAAGGACAAGCTTTCTGATCTTTTTATCGTTCATGATCGGGTGCTCCTTTGTTTTGGTTGTTGGCCGTATTATATCCCGTCCTGGTATTATTCATATAGTCAAAACAAAACAAATTATGCAGACCAGATTTGCCCTAAGCTGGAAAAAAGCGGCGCAGCCAGAGCTGCGCCGCACATTGGGAAGGATTTAGTCCTCCTTGGTCTCCTCGGCTTCGGAAGGCTCCTTGGGTTCCTCCGCAGCAGGCGCTTTCTCTTCCGCGTCCTTCTCGATGGTCACCTCGATGATGGGCTCCTGCGCCTTCTTGGCAGCGGCAGCCTCAGCCTTGGCGGCCTCGTAAGCGGCGAGCTTCTCCTGAGAGGCCTTGATGGCCGCGACGATATCGGCGACCGCTTCGGGCGCGTCACCCTCGAGCGTGGAGACATACCACTCGCCGATGGCGCGGTAGTTCTTGTCCATGCTGCGGCGCTCAGATGCCATCTCATACTCGGTCTTGGCCTTATCGGCAACGGCATTTGCCTTTTCACCGGCAACGGCCGCGACCTGCTGTGCCTTCTCAGTCGCCACGAACGCGACGTCCTGAACCTTCTTGCTGAAGTTATCGAAAAATGCCATAATACTTTCTCCTTTCAAACCGTGTCCTCGGGTTTGTTATTGACAGTATAAGCTACCGGGGCTTTCATTTCAATGGATAATTTACGACAAAAGTATAAATTTTTTGTGACAGCGTTCACTTTTTCTCGACCCAGCCCTGCGCGCAGCCGACGGCGCGCTTCCAGCCGCGGTACAGCTCCTCACACTCGTACTGCGCCCGCTCGGGGGTGAAGACGCGCTCGCTGCACCGGAGAGTGCTCAGCTCGTCCAAGTCCTTCCACACGCCCGCGGCCAGACCCGCGAGCGATGCCGCGCCAAACGCCGTCGTCTCGACCATCGCGGGCCGGTCGACCGGAATGCGCAGCAAATCCGCCTGAAACTGCATCATCAAATCGCTGACGCTCGCGCCGCCGTCGACACGCAGAAGGGAGATCTCGCAGCCGGCGTCCTGCCGCATGGCGGTCATCAGGTCGGTGACCTGATAGGCGATGGATTCGAGCACTGCGCGGGCGAAGTGCGCCTTCGTCGTGCCGCGCGTGATGCCCACGACGCAGCCGCGCGCATACATATCCCAATACGGCGCACCGAGGCCCGTAAACGCGGGCACTAAGTAAATGCCGCCGCTGTCGGGAACGGATTCTGCCAGAATGTCGCACTCGTGCGAGGTCGAAATGACTTGCAGCTCGTCGCGCAGCCATTGAATGGCCGAGCCCGCGTTGAAGACGCTGCCCTCGAGCGCGTAGGTCGTCTCGCCGTTTAAGCTCCAGCCCACCGTCGTCACCAGTCCCGCGCGCGAGCGCACCGGCGCGCCGCCGACGTTCATCAGCGTGAAGCAGCCCGTGCCGTAGGTGTTCTTCGCCTGTCCGCGCGTAAAGCAGCCCTGCCCGAACAGCGCCGCCTGCTGGTCACCCGCCGCGCCGCAGATCGGCACGCCCGCGAGCTCTTCGAGCCCTTCGATGCCCTCCGCCACCGTGCCGTAGACTTCGGAGTTGGACACGGGACGCGGCAGAATGTTCATCGGAATGTCCAGCAGCGCGCAGAGCTCTTCATCCCACGAAAGCGTGTGGATGTTGAAGAGCATCGTGCGGCTGGCGTTCGAGTAGTCCGTCACGTGGACCTTGCCGCCCGTCAGCCTCCAGATGAGCCATGTCTCCACCGTACCGAATAAAATTTCGCCGCGCTCGGCCCTTTCCCGCGCGCTGGGGACGTGGTCGAGCAGCCACTTGATCTTCGTCGCGGAAAAGTAGGCGTCGATGTGCAATCCCGTTTTCTCGGCCACAAGCTCGCTCACGCCGCGCTTTTCGCGAAGGGCGTCTGCAATGTCCGCCGTGCGGCGGCACTGCCAGACGATGGCGTTGTGGATGGGCTCGCCCGTCGCGCGATCCCAAAGAATCGTCGTCTCGCGCTGGTTCGTGATGCCGATCGCCGCGACCGCGCGGCCAAGGCCCGATTCGCGCAAGGCCTGCGCGGCAACGGCGCGCTCGCTCTCCCAGATCTCGTTCGGGTCGTGCTCGACCCAGCCGGGATGCGGATAATACTGCCGAAACGGCCGCTGCGCGTGTCCGCCGACACTGCCATCGCGCCCGAACAGAATGGCGCGCGAGCTGGTCGTCCCTTGATCGAGCGCCAAAATATAACGCTGCATGAAGATACCCCCTTGTTCATTTGGACCGTCTTATGCTATACTAATGAATAAGATTATATCATGCAGGAGGGTTTTGCGCCATGGCTATTTGCAGGGAATTTTACTTCCCCTCGTCGGACGGCTCCTCGCGCATTCACGCGGCGGAGTGGATGCCCGAGAGCGGTGAGATCATCGGCGTTTTACAGATCGCGCACGGCGTGGCGGAATACGGCATGCGCTACGCGCCGTTTGCCGAATTCATGACCGAGCACGGCTTTGCCGTCGTGGCGAACGACCACCTCGGCCACGGCCTTTCCGCCGAGAAGGACACCGACACGCTCTATTTCGGCCCGCGCGACGGCTGGAAGCATGTTGTGGACGACATGTACGCCCTGCGCTGCCGCACGAAGGAAAAATATCCCGATGTTCCCTATTTTCTCATGGGCCACTCGATGGGCTCGTTCCTGACGCGCACCTATCTCATCCGCTATCCCGGCACCGTCGACGCCGCCATCATCATGGGCACGGGGCACCAGTCCCCCGCGATCGTCACGGGCGGGCGCGCCATCGCCAAGGCCGCGGGCAAGCGCCACGGCTTCAAGGCGCACTCTCCGCGCGTGGAGGCACTGGCTTTCGGTGCTTACAACAAGGCGTTCGCGCCCAACCGCACGGAGGTCGACTGGCTCAGCGCGAGCGACAACAATGTTGACGCCTACATTGCCGACCCCCTCTGCGGTCAGAAGGCGAGCATCGGCCTCTTCTACGAGATGCTCGGCGGCATCCGCTTCATCAGCACGCCGAAAAACATCGCGTCGATGAACCGCAACACGCCCATTCTCTTCATCTCCGGCGACAAGGACCCTGTCGGCGAGATGGGCAAGGGCGTCAAGCGCGCATACGAGGCCTTCCGCCGCGCCGGCGTGCGCGACGTGGAGCTGAAGCTCTACAAGGGCCTGCGGCACGAGATTCTGAACGAAGACTGCCGTGCCGTGGTCTATAACGACCTGTGGAGCTGGATCGAAAAACATTTATGAATAAAGTCAGGAAGGCGAACCGTCAGGCGGTTCGCCTTCTTTTACTTCGGAGCAACGTTCGCGGCGTCAAAGCGTCGATATCGTGCGTCGTGAGCAGGACGCGCGCGGTCAGGATGCCGTCAAGCGTGACGAGGAACACCGCCAGCGCCGCGGCCCACTCTGGAAGCAGTGCGGCATAGCCCTCCAGAACCGGCTGCACATACCGCACGGCGAGCATCGACAATATTCCCCAGCAGATGGAAAACGGCAGGCAGATGCGGCCGTTCACGTCGCATTTGGTCGAAGAATAGTCCCAAAACTGCACTTGAAACAGCCTTTCATAGCCCCAGTGCACGGCGTATTCCATCGCCGTCGCCGCGAGCATACCGAGCAAGATCTGCTCCCACGCGCCGGGGAGCTTTTCCGCCCCCAGCAATAAAATCGTGACCATTGCAAAGCCGTACACCGGACACAGCGGCAGGAACACGAAGCACCGCCGCAGCCGGTGGCTCGATCTCGTCGCTGCGGCGAAGAGCTTTTCCAGGCAATAGCCCAAAAAGCTGTAAGCAAACCAGTACCAGATATGATCCATTCCTTCCTCCGCGTCCGTTTTTTTCAGTATGGCCCGCGCAGATGGAAAAATGCGTGCCGCGCGCGTTGCAAAGCGCGGCGAATCATGGTAAAATGACAAAAAATCGACAGGAGAACACAACTATGCCTGATACCTGGGAAGCTCTGGAACACGACTGCAAAAATTGCCGCGAATGCTCGCTGTGGGAGACGCGCACGAACGTCGTCTTCGGCGTCGGCAATCAGAATGCTGAAGTTTTATTCATCGGCGAAGGCCCCGGCGCGAACGAGGATGCGCAGGGCGTGCCATTCGTCGGCAGGGCCGGTCATCTGCTCGACGACATGCTTGAGATCATCGGCCTCAAGCGCGACGATGTGTATATCGCCAACATCGTCAAGTGCCGCCCGCCGGAAAACCGCGACCCGCTCGGCGTGGAGCAGGACGCCTGTATCGGGTATCTTCGCCGTCAGGTCGCGCTGCTGCGGCCCAAGATCATCGTCTGTCTCGGACGCATCGCGGCCATGCGCATCATCAAGCCCGACTTCAAGATCACGCGTGAGCACGGGCAGTGGTTCGAAAAGAACGGCTTTCAGATGATGGCCGTGTATCACCCCGCGGCACTGCTGCGCGATCCGCGCCGCAGGCCCGAGTCGTTTGAGGATTTCAAGGGCTTACAGCAGAAGATCAACGAGCTTTGCGAGCACACCCATGCCGTTTCCTAATGCAAATAGCATACTTTTCGGTGCTGTGCCCTGCCAAATTTCTACATAAATGGTGTTTTTTGGATAAAAATGCTATTGACGGCCATTTTTGTGTGTGCTATATTACTACCATCCTTTTTGAAAGGACTTGGAGCTTGAGTGATGAAGACTGTTGTAAGCAACGTTGCATATCGCTTTTACTATTACTCTTACTTTTACTTTAAGGACAAGGTAAGAGCGATTTGTGATGCCCGTAGCTGAAAGGTCTTTCGAACCAACACTTGAAGGTCACTTCAAAAAGAGTTGAGTCAAGGAACCCGCCGTATGGACCACAAGTCCTTACAGCGGGTTTTATTGTTATCAGCGAGAAATAAAAATTGGAGGAAAAAAGCATGAACACCAAACGCATCATTTCTCTTGTTGCCTCTCTTGCCCTCGTTCTAAGCCTGAGCGTGGGTCTGACCGGCTGCGGCGATAAGGCCGCACAGGACGACAATCAGGGCAGCACCGACGGCGAAAGCACGAAGTACACCGTCGGCATCTGCCAGCTCGTGCAGCACGAGGCACTCGACGCTGCCACCTAGGGCTTCATCGACGCGCTGAATGAGGCGCTGCCCGGCCAGGTCGAATTCCAGAACAAGAACGCTTCCGGCGACAGCGCCAACTGCTCCACCATCGTCAACGGCTTCGTTTCCGACGGTGTGGATCTCATCTTGGCGAACGCCACCGGCGCGCTGACCGCCGCCGCTGCCGCCACGAGCGACATCCCCATCCTCGGCACCTCCATCACCGCTTACGGCGTTGCTCTTGATATTGACGACTTCAACGGCACTGTCGGCGGCAACATCTCCGGCACCTCCGACCTCGCTGACCTCGAGGCTCAGGCCAACATGATCACCGAATGGTTCCCCGATGCCACGAAGGTCGGCCTGCTGTTCTGCTCTGCCGAGCCCAACTCCCGCTACCAGATCGGAGAGGTCGCCAAGTGCCTCTCCGATAAGGGCATTGAAACGAAGGAATTTGCCTTTACCGACACCAACGACGTCGCTTCCGTCACGCAGTCCGCTGCCGACTACTCCGACGTTGTCTACGTCCCCACCGATAACACCGCCGCTTCCAACACCGAGGCCATCGCAAACGTTCTTGTTCCCGCGGGCGTGCCTGCCATCTGCGGCGAAGAGGGCATCTGCAAGGGCTGCGGCGTCGCGACCCTCTCCATCAGCTACTATGACCTCGGCGTGACCACCGGTAAGATGGCCGCCAAGATCCTGACCGGCGAGGCCGACATCTCCGAGATGCCCATCGAGTTCACCGAGGCCACCCCGAAGTACAACGCCTCCATGTGCGAGACGCTCGGCATCGAGCCTCTCGATGGCTACACTGCCATCGAAGAGTAATCTGATCACATCCCCCCGCAGGCAGGGACGGGCTTAGCCCGTTCCTGCCTCAACAAGAGATAGGAGGAGAGAACCCATGAGTTTTCTTTCGTCGCTGATGAACGCCCTGCCCGGCGCTGCCGCACAGGGTCTCGCCTGGGGCATTATGGCCATCGGCGTTTACATCACCTTCCGCATTCTGGACGTGGCGGACCTGACCGTCGACGGCTCGCTGGCAACCGGCGGCGCTGTCTGCGTCATGCTGATCCGCGGCGGCTTCAATCCCTGGATCGCCCTGCTGTGCGCGATGCTCGCCGGTATGCTGGCAGGCCTCGTCACCGGTCTTTTCCACACGCGCTGCGGTATTCCGGCCATTCTCGCCGGTATCCTGACGCAGCTTGCGCTGTATTCGATCAATCTGCGCATCATGGACAGCAAGGCAAACCAGGCACTCAGCGTTGATAAATATCCGCTGCTGCTTTCGCAGCGCTATGTGCGCGAGCTCTCGATGAACAATCCCCTGCCGCTGCTGCTTCTCTTCACAGCCGCGGTCATCGCCATCCTGTACTGGTTCTTCGGCACGGAGAAGGGCAGCTCGCTGCGCGCGACCGGCGCAAACCCCCACATGGCGCGCGCACAGGGCATCAACACGAACTCGAATATCGTGCTTGGCCTGATGGTCTCGAACGGTCTTGTCGCCCTCTCCGGCGCGCTGCTGGCGCAGTATCAGGGCTCGAGCGACATCAACATGGGCCGCGGCGCCATCGTCATCGGCCTGGCCGCCGTCGTCATCGGCAAAGCCCTCCTCGGCAAGCGCAAAAACTTCGCCCTGCGCCTTCTCACCACCGCGCTGGGTGCCGTGGCCTATTACTTCATCCTGGCCATCGTCATCTGGGCCGGGCTTTCCACCACCGATCTCAAGCTCTTCTCGGCACTGGTCGTTACCGTATTCCTTGCCATCCCCTATCTCCGCAAAAAATGGGCTGCCCATCATCATGCCAAAGGAGGCTCCGCCGTATGCTGAAGCTTGAGAATATCCACAAAACCTTCCACGCCGGCACCGTCAATCAAAAAATCGCATTAGATGGGCTTTCTCTTACCCTCAATGACGGCGATTTTGTCACCGTCATCGGCGGCAACGGCGCGGGGAAATCCACCCTGCTCAATACCATTGCCGGCACCTTCCCGGTGGATAGCGGCACCATCACCATCGATGGCGAGGATATCACCGATCTTTCGGAGGAAAAGCGCGCCCGCTTTTTGGGCCGCGTGTTCCAGGACCCCATGATGGGCACCGCCGCCGATATGTGGATCGAGGAAAATATGGCGCTGGCGGCCCGCCGCGGCGAACGCCGCGGGCTCAGCTGGGCCATCTCCCCCACCGACCGTGAAAATTTCCGCCGACTCCTCTCGGAGCTGGACCTGGGGCTGGAGGATCGTCTTTCCTCCAAGGTCGGCCTGCTTTCCGGCGGCCAGCGGCAGGCGCTTACCCTGCTTATGGCCGTTATGAAAAAGCCCAAGGTGCTGCTGCTGGATGAGCACACCGCCGCCCTGGACCCCAAAACCGCCGCCAAGGTGCTGGAGCTTTCCGACCGCTTTGTGGCGGAGGGCAACCTCACCACCCTGATGGTCACCCACAATATGAAGGATGCCATTGCCCACGGCAACCGGCTCATCATGATGAACGCCGGCAAGATCGTATTTGATGTCAGCGGCGAGGAGAAAAAGCGTCTGACGGTCGATGACCTGCTGCACGCCTTCACCCTCTCCACCGCCGAAGAATTTGCCAACGACCGCATCCTTCTCTCCTAAATTTTGCTTTCTTCATTACTTCCCCCTTAAAAATCCCCTGTGTGGCCTCTGCCATGCAGGGGATTTTGGCATTGCGCCTCCGGCATCACACCTGCCCCAGGGCTCCCCTGTGCAAGGGGGTGTAGCACTGCACCAAAGGCTCCCCTGTGCAAGGGGAGCTGGCAGCCGCAAGGCTGACGGAGGGGTTTCTTGTAAAAAAAACAAAACCATAAGGGGGACACAACATGAAGTACAACATTCAAGGCGAGCCGATGCCCGTTGTCATCTGCCATCTGGAAGCGGGCGAGAGCATGATCACCGAGCGCGGCTCCATGGTGTGGATGAGCGCTAACATGCGCATGGAAACGAAAGCCGGCGGTCTCGGCAAGGCGCTCGGCCGGATGTTCGGCGGCGAGAGCCTTTTCCAGAACCCCTATCCCGCCGAGGGCGGCCCCGGCATGATCGCCTTTGCCTCCAGCTTCCCGGGCGCGATCCGTGCCGTGGAGATCACGCCGAATATGCCCGTTATCGCGCAGAAGAGCGCGTTTCTCGCCGCGACGCCCGGCGTGGATCTCTCCATCCACTTCCAGAAAAAAGTCGGCGCCGGTTTCTTCGGCGGCGATGGCTTCATCATGCAGAAGTTCTCCGGCCACGGCATGGCGTTTCTGGAGATCGACGGCTCGGCGGTCGAGTATACGCTCGCGCCGGGACAGCAGATCATTGTGGACACCGGCAATCTCGCCATGGTGGACGCCACGTGCCAGATCGATATCCAGACCGTCCGCGGTGCGAAGAACGTCCTCTTCGGCGGCGAGGGTCTTTTCAACACCGTCGTCACCGGTCCGGGGCGCGTCGTATTGCAGACGATGGCGCTGG
>ERZ791837.1293-NODE-1293-length-16667-cov-4.519263_pt1 | contig 16667 bp, 20 predicted proteins | sample MGYA00510292_ERZ791837 | MGnify/ENA primary metagenome ERZ791837 (study PRJEB30046, sample SAMN00715259) | human gut metagenome | study: EMG produced TPA metagenomics assembly of the A metagenome-wide association study of gut microbiota in type 2...
AGGTCGTGGACACGCTGCGGGAGAGTGTGCTGAAAAACCGCTTTGCCATGGAGCGTTTCTGTTATGCCCGCGGTGGCAAAATCAGTGGCGGCTGGACACAAAACTACGGTTACATCGTGGAAACGGAGCATTACCGCTACTGCCTGCGTTGTAATCCGTCCCCTGGTGACTATAACGGGTATCTGACGGCCTATGATCTGGATGTCCAGCGGCAGAACATGGCGCGGGAAGAAGCATCCCGCATGGAAATGGGCGGCATGGCATGAGTTGGAACGGAGCTCGTGCCAGAGGGCCTCCCGTTTTCTATGGCAGCTGCGCAGATTCCCGTTGACTTGTGGGCGATCCTGTGGTAGTTGTGTTGTGTACCAACACAGGACGGAAAAGAAAAATAAAAACTGGAGGTACAAAATGAAAAAACTGCAAATCATGGCGGGTATGCTGAGCGTGCTTCTCCTCGCAGGCTGCGGCGGAGCCGGAGCATCTGCGAAAACGACAGAAGGAGATCCGCCGCAAGTGGCATCTGCCGCCGCTTCCGGGACCACAGCGGCGCAAAATGGAAACGAAAACCCTTCGGAGGTCGTAACACAAGATGAGGCAGAACGCCCCGGCCCTGTCGATGCGGAGCCGTCGGGAGAAAAGAAAACCAATTCCTCTGCCGGAGAAGCGAAGCCTGCGGCGGAAGTTCCTCCGGTGCAAGTGCTGCCTGCCGAGACTGTGCCGCCTGAAACTCCGCCCACAGGATCCGCCCCCTCTGAACCCGTGACGGATGAGGCAGCTCCACAGCCGGAGGAGAAAGCCTTTGCCATGGACTACTGGCTGGCCTACGCCAAGGACTATGCCGTGAGCATCGGGCTGGTGCTGGATCCTGCGGCAACCGGCACATGGGACACTCCCATCCGGTGCAGCAGCAAGACGGAAGATGTTTTGGCCGCCTATATCCGGGATGATCTGACGTACTATAAGGATCAGGAAGGCTGCACCGCCGTCTGGATCTGGGCAGACCAGATCGGAGACGGACAGTACGAACTGTTCATCGGTCGCGGATAACGGCAGCCATATTAGAGAAAAGGCTCTCATGGAGGGCCTTTTTCTTATGTAAAAATTTAGGAGAATAGGAGGTCTATTTTGAAACGAATCATCAAGTGCGGGACGGCTTTTCTGCTGGCGTTGGTGCTGTGCCTATGCCTGCTGCCTACCACAGCCTTCGCCGCATCCAAACAGGTGTATATCTGGAATTTTCCCCTGTCAGATGATACCTTGAAGTCCAGCGGTAACTGGGGCCACGGTGTACTGAATTTGCGGTTTGGCTACCGGGTAGGGGCTTCCAGCTACACGCAGTTCCGGTGTCTGGACTCCTGGCAGGGCGAGGTAGCTTACTGCATCGAACCCGGCGCACCGCAGAAAAACTACGATTCCATCACAGACCACGACGATACCTGGTGGGATCACCTGAGCCTGCCTGACGGGCATCCCCTTACGCCCCGTGAGGTGCAGCGGCAGATCGGCCGCATTATGAGCTACGGCTATCACGGCACCATTGGCGGCGGCTGGGGGGCAGATGTAGAGAGTACAGCGGAGAAGATGGCCTGGGCCTATGCCACGCAGGTCCTCATTTGGGAGGTGGTGGCCGGTGAGCGGGACAGCAGCTTCCACCATATTGATGTGAAATCTATGGGCTATGACGAGGCCTTGGAGCGGGTGGATGCAACCCACCCCCTGCGGAGCAAGATCCTCAGCTACTATGATTCCATTGTGGATTCTGTGCAGACCCATAGTAGGCGCCCCAGCTTCTGCGCATCTACTGCCACCAATGCAGAGACGCTGGAACTGACTTGGGACGGCAGCAAGTTTACCGGCAGCATCACCGACACCAACGGGATGCTGGGAAAGTATAGTTTCAGCTGTGAGGACGCCAACCTGACTTTCAGCAAGAGCGGAGATGTGCTGACCATCTCAGCGGAAAAGCCTATCTCGGATGCCGTTACCATTACCGCCGCCAAAGAGGGCACCACCAGCGCCGGTATGGTGGTATGGGGCGATGGCGTGTGGGGCGAACCTACCGGTATTCAGGATGTGGTTACCTACTCTGCCAGCGTCCGTGACCCGGTAACGGCTTACCTGAAAATCAAGACTGCTGACATCCCCGGCAGGATCACGGTGAAGAAGGTGGATGCCGAGGGTGATCCTCTGTCCGGGATCCGGTTTCTGCTGGAATCCTCTGCGGATCAGGTGAACTGGCAGGAGGTGAGCGCGGCGGAAACAGGTGCGGACGGGGCGGTTTGCTGGGAAAACCTGACAGCAGACGGCAGCACCTACTACCGGGTGACAGAGGTGCAGACGGCGGAGGGAATGACGCTGCTGACGGAGCCGCTGTTCGTGGGAACGCTGGACGCAGGCAGCCATGATATCACCATTACCGCCTGCAACAATGCGGGCTTTGCACTGCCCTTTACGGGCGGTACAGGCTTCACGATTTATATTCTGTTTGCAGCACTCATGCTCTGCATGGGTGTTTATTTTTGCAAAAAATCCACGACGAAAAAGGAGAACTGAACGATGAAGAAAACGAAACGACTTTGGGCGCTGCTTCTGGCCATGGTCATGGCCTTGGGGCTTATCAGCACAGCGTTCGCAGCGCCGACCATTGACTCCGGACGGAAAGCGTCCCTTTCCCTTTATAAGTACGACATCACGGCGGCCAGCGAGGACGGGGCGTGGAATACGGCGTCCTATGTCAGCACCGGTGTGCAGGACGATACCGTTACCGACAAGCTGGCGCAGTACGCTATTCAGGGCGTGGAGTTCACCTATCTGCGGGTAGCTGACATCGCCATGAACAATGAACTGGTGGACGGGCAGCGTCAGGTAGGTGTGCTGTACGGCTTTGCCGAGGGTACCGTGCTCCAGGCCATCGGCCTGACCGCCGCAGATGCACACAAGAGCGAAAACGGCACCCGCTACTATACCGCCGACAAGCTGAACAAGGCCATGAGCGATGCACTGACCGCCAACGCCACCACCGTCAAAAATGCGCTGGAAGCTGCTGCCCGAAATGGCGGCAAGGCCATGCCCGAGACGGATGAAAACGGACACAGCAAGGTCAGCGGACTGGAGCAGGGGCTCTATCTGGTGGTGGAGACCCGTGTACCGGAGAATGTCACCAGCACTTGCAATCCGTTCTTTGTCTCTCTGCCTATGACCACCATCGACGGCAAAGGCTGGAACTATGATGTGACCGTGTACCCCAAGAACCAGACCGGCAGTCCGAACCTTGAAAAAACTGTCCGAGAGGATAAAAACAGTACCGGCAAGAATACCGGCAGTCTGACCGACATTGCGGATGGCTATGCACATACTGCCACCGCTTCCGTGGGTGATGTGGTGGATTATCAGATCATCAGCACACTGCCCACTATTACCTCTAAGGCTACCAGCCTCACTACCTATACCTTTGCGGACACGATGAGCGAGGGCATCCGCTACAACAGAAGCGATGTGATCATTGAGTTCTTCCGGGATGCCGGATGCACAGATCAGATTACGGCATGGGACGAGGATTCCGGCAAGTTCGCCGTCAGCTATGATGACGCTGCCAACACCATGACCATTGGTATGACAGAGACCGGGCTGGCGGAGATTAATGAATCTGAGGGCGTCTACACGGACAGCGTGAAGCGTGGATACAGCGACTGCACCATGCGGATCACCTATGCGGCGACCCTTACCGCCGGCGCACAGCTGGGAGACAGCGACAACCCCAACGAGGTGGTGCTGACCTGGAAGCGCACCAATACCGGTTACTTTGATACGCTCCAGGACTGCTGCCATGTGTATACCTACGGCGTGGATGTGATGAAGCAGTTTTCGGACGGCAAGGGCGACCTGGCCAATGTTCATTTCCTGCTGCACAACGACACGGACGATGTGTATGTCATTGCCGAGCAGAGGGATGGCATGTACTATGTCAAGGGCTTTACCGGCAAGAAGGCCGATGCAACCACTTTTGTTCCGAATGACAGCGGTCATATCATCGTGAACGGTCTGGAGGACGACACCTATACGCTGACGGAGACAGACACAGACAAGGGGTATGTGCTGCTGAAGGATGGCATCGAAATTATCATTACCGCTGTGGAGGGCGAGAGCGCCTGCGAGACCTGCGGCGTGAAGCTCCTGACGGCCAGCGGCAGCGTCAACGGCGACGCAGTGGACCTGGAGAGTGGCAATGCCATCGTGCCGCTGACGGTCATCAACAACCCCGGCTTTGACCTGCCTAAGACAGGCGGTTACGGCACTTGGATGTTCACCGTGGGCGGCTGCATGCTGCTGGGCGTGGCGGCGTTTATTGTGGTCCGGGGGCGGAAGCACAATAGGAACGGCCAGTGAAGTGGCGACTGCTGGCGGTAGCCTGCGGAGTCATTGCGCTGGGGCTACTGCTTTACCCGCTGCTGGGTGAGCTGCTGAATGAACGGTATCACTCAGATGTGGAAACAGTCTATACCAATGCCATCGAAGACGCCGACGACGCGGAGCTGGCCGAGCAGCGTCGGGCGGCGGAGGCGTATAACGCCTTGCTGCGGGGCGAGGCGGCAGTCGGTGCGGGAGGGGCTTCGGCCTCTCCCTTGGTCTATGCGGAGCAGCTCACCGTGGGCGGGGCCATGTGTACTATCGACATCCCGAAAATCGGCGTGTATCTCCCGGTGCGGCACGGCACGGGAGCGGAGACGCTGGAGCGGGCCGTGGGGCATGTGGTGGGGACTTCCCTGCCTGTGGGCGGGGCGGGAACCCATGCGGTGCTGTCGGCTCACAGCGGGATGGCCAGTGCAAAGCTGTTTTCAGACATTGACCAGCTTGCGGAGGGCGACACTTTTTACATCCATGTACTGGGTGAGGTGCTGGCCTACGAGGTGGACCGGATCGCCACGGTACTGCCTGGGGACACATCGCTGCTGCAAATCGAGGACGGGCAAGATCTGGTGACGCTGGTGACCTGTACGCCCTTTGGGGTGAACACCCACCGGCTGCTGGTGCGGGGACATCGGGTGCCGTATGCGGCAGAGCTGGTGGTAGAAAATGGAAAAACTCCGAAGGCTGCTTCTTCGTGGACGCAGCACTATCTCACGGGTTTGGGCATCGGCCTTGGTGTGTTGGCTGCGGCTGGCGGTATCTGCCTCTTTGCAAGGAGGAAACGCCGTGGGTAAAAAAGCTGCTTTGTTGGCGGTGGCGCTGGCCGTGGCGGGGCTTTGTATTCTGCTGTGGCCGGTGGTTTCCGGGCATAGGCTGCAAGCGGACATGAGCGCGGCGGCACAGGGCTTTTTGGAGGAGGCGAGACAGTCATACCCCGAGTTGCTGGCAGACTTGCAGGGATATAACCAGCGCATTTATACGGAGCGGCAGGCGGGACTGGCCGACGCTTTGGCCTGTGAGGAGCCTGCTGTATTGCTGAGAGACTACGGCGTGGAGGACGAGGTCATAGGTGTATTGGAGATACCCACGCTGGAGCTGGTCATGCCAGTCTACTTGGGCGCGTCGGATTCGCACCTTGCCGCAGGGGCGGCGGTGCTGGGGAACACTTCGGCGCCCATTGGCGGCGTAAGTACCAACTGCGTTATTGCCGGGCATAGAGGATGGTATGGCGCAGATTATTTTCGGCACATAGACCGCTTGCAGGTGGGCGATATGGTAACGGTTACAAATCTGTGGAAAACGCTCACTTATACCGTGGTTGATATGAAGATCATCCAGCCGGACCAGGTGGACAAAATCAAGATCCAGCCGGGGCGTGACCTGCTGACGCTCATCACCTGCCATCCCTATGCCAGCGGCGGGCGGCAGAGATTGGTGATCTATTGCGAAAGAAGGAAGTGATGTAATTATGGAGCCTATTGGCAAGGCCACATTTGTCGGGGACGATGACATCCTCTATTACGATGCAGAGTCGTTTCTGGACTGTATCCGGGCGGAACTGCCCTACCGGGATACCACCGGGTTTCGCTACGAAGTCCTGACGGACGATCCTGCCATCCGCAAGGCGGCAGATGATATTTTGCTGGATTTATTCGGTGAGGAAGATTCATATACACTATCCGAATACACACAGAAAATGGGAGGGATCTAAAAATGTTTACATCCGAGAAAATGGTGAAATTCCTGCGGGAAAAATACCCGCCCGGCACCCGCATTCGGCTGGTTTCCATGGAGGACCCCTATGCGCCGGTAGCACCCGGCACAGAGGGTACGCTTGTGTGCGTAGATGACGCCGGACAGTTCCAGATGAAATGGGACAACGGGCGGACTCTGGCCCTCATCCCCGGCGAGGACAGCTTCACTGTCCTGCCGCCCGAATGCAGCGTGCTGAAGTTGTATATGCCGCTGACTGCCGAACTCTACGAGCCGGATGAGTGGGGCGATATGCCGGAGGAGGCGGAACGGCTCACCGGCGGCGAATTGGCATCGTATGAGGAGAAGATCCGCAGCGCCTTATTCAAAAACCGCATGCAGGAGGAACAGGTCAGAGGCATCATGTACTGGTACAGAAAACCGGACAGCGTCAACGACAAGGTGCATTCCGTTGTCTTCGATGTGGAGCTGCGGCACGGCAGACTGTGGGGCGTGGCGGAGTGTCAGATCAGCGGCGAACTGTCGGCTGAAGAGCTGGCTGCGCTGAAGAAGTACATCTCCGGCCAAGCCTCGGACGGCTGGGGCGAGGGCTTCGAGCAGCAAGAGATCACACTGGATGGCGGCCGGGAACTGTATGTCCACCTGTGGCAGGATGAGGACTGGAGCATCCAGACGGAACAGGAGCGGTTCGAGCCTTACCGGGACAAGCTGCCTCAGCTGTGCTTTACCCTGCTGCCGGGTACGGGGCAGCTCATCTGCGTGAAGCGTGGGGAGATCGGGTACTATCCCAGCGACTGGTCTACGCCGGACGCACAGGAGAACCGCCGCATTGCGGACGAGCAGAACCGGAAGCTGGGGGTGACGCCCGCTCAGGAGGAAGCTATGAAGATCGGCAGCATGTGCGGCTGGGATGTCCCCGGCGCAGACCCGGATCACTGCGTGGACATCGTGCAGCGGAGAGGAGGTATGGAGCTTGGGTAAAAAGGTATTTTCCATATATATGGGCAATCCGGATTGCAGTAATCACGCAGAGCTGGATCTGCCCGCTACGCCGTGGGAACTGATAGACGCACTGGATAAGCTGCGGCTGGAGGATGGGCGGGAATCCTATTGGCAGGTGGAGGACATTGGACGGTACGGATTTCTTGCCCCGCTCCTTGATGACAGTGACCTGTATCAGTTCAACGCCTTGGCGGAGCAGCTGAGCACATTCGACCATGTAGAAGCCATCGCTTTTGAGGGACTGGTGCAGATGGAGGTCGACAAGCTGTGCCAAACCAATGGCGGTGAACTGACCCTCCAGCGATTGCTGGATCTGGCATACAGTGTGGATGGCTGCCATGTGGTGCCGGAGGTCCGGGATGATGCGGCATTAGGCCGGTTCTATGTGGAGAACGATTTCCTGTCGGAACTGGAACAGGTGCCGGATAGTGTGCTGGAGCTGTTGGACTATGCCAAGATCGGCGAAAAAATGCGCAGGGACGAACACGGCGCTATGACCCCGAACGGCTATGTAGTACGGGAAGCCGAGCTGCGGCAGGCCCCGCCCAACTTGGGCAGGCCGCCCCGGAAGCCGCCGTATATGATCCATTTCCTCTGCGTCAGTGATGTCCGTGCTGTAAAGTTGTACCTGCCCGCAAAGCAGGCGGAGCTGGATGCCGTGCTGGATTGTCTGGAGGTGGATAGCTGGCAGGAGGTGCAGCTGGAGGAATGCGACACCGCCATGCCGGAGATGTGGGCCTTCGTAGATATGGCTCACACCAGCATGGAGCAGGTCAATCAATTTGCGCAGTGTCTCGAAATGCTGGATGCAAATGGGGAACTGGCGGCGTTCAAGGCAGTGGCCAGTCAGCTGGATATTTACAAGCTGGAGGATGCCATGGCGCTGACAGAGCACTTGAGTGAATACGCCTTCGAACCGAATATCCACTCGTTGGAGGATCGGGCACGGGAGGAACTTTCCCTTATGGCAGACGGGCCAGAGCTTGACCTGCTCATCCGGAATTTGAATCTCACCGCCTACGGCGCAGACCTGATGTATAGAGATAGGGGCATCCTCAGTGACTATGGCTATGTCCATCGTCCGGATGGACAGCCTATGCATCTGCCGCAGCAGGGCGTGGATATGACCATGCAGTAAACTGAATCAATAATGGGGCCGCTTTCCGAAAAGGGACAGCGGTCCCTCTTTTTGCGCCCTTTTCGGTGAGCGGCTTCAGGAAAGGAACACAAGAATGACGAAGGAGACCATCTCCCGGTATCTGGAGAACGGATGCAAGGGACATAAAAATGTGGTCAGCAGCCGGGAATTGGAGCGGGCGCTGGGCATCAGCGGAAACGAGCTTCGCAGGCACATCAACCGCCTGCGGCGAGGCACTGTGCCGATTGCAGCAGATCAGCGGGGGTATTACTATGCGGAGACGGCGGCAGAGGTCTATGCCACCATCCGAAGCCTTGAGAAAATGCGCAGCGGGTTAGACGCCGCCATCTCCGGACTGGAGCGGGCGCTGGAGAAATTCGGTGAGTAGGCAGATGACGAAGCTCATGCCGTGGGTAGGCGGCAAGGCCCAGCTCATGTGGGCCATCCAAATGCTGCTGCCTACCCACTACAAGACACTGGTGGATGTGTTTGGCGGCAGCGGCATTATCACCATGAATACTTCCGTTCCCAGCGGGTGTCTGCAGATCTACAACGACCTGAACCACGATTTATATAACCTGCTCTTCTGCGCCAAGGAGCGTCCGCTGGAGCTGGTCAGGGAGCTGGGCTTTCTCCCTATCAACGCCCACGATGAATTTGATGTATTGCAGCGTCAGCTGCAGGGCGAGGACTTCACCATGGAGTACATGGAACGGCAGTTGGATCTGACGGAGGTGTTTTTTGAACCACCCCATGGGGAGGTCGTGCGGCAGCTGCTTTTGGAGCGTGGCAGTTTAGGCAATGTGCGCCGTGCCGCAGCGTTCTATAAGCTGCAGCGCTACAGCTACAATGGCAGCGGAGACAGCTATGGCGTAGGCTCCTGCGATATACGGCGGTTTTTCCGGGATCTGTGGGAGTGCTCCCATCGGCTGAAGGATGCGGTACTGGAAAATAAGGATTTCGAGAGCATTATCACTGCCCGCAACGACCCGCAGACCGTGGTCTACTGTGACCCACCCTACTATGAGGCGGAATGCTATACGGTGGAGTTTCCACGCAGCGACCACCAGCGGCTCCACGATGTACTGGTAAAGCATACGGGCTTCGCTATGGTGTCCTATAACAACTGCCCATACATCCGGGAGCTGTACGATGATTTCTTCATTTACGAGGTGGAGCGCCCCAACAGCCAGTCCAAGAAGAAAAACAACAAGTACCATGAGTACATCATGACCAACTACGATCCCCGCACCTTTGCGCCGCAGATGTCCTTCTTCGGCGACTATGACAGCCGGGGCAAATCGTGCAGGCTGGTGCATACACCGCAGCGGCCTTTAAAAGTATAGGAGGATCTTCGCATGAACAATGAAATGAAATTTGAAAAGAACGGCCTGCTCATTCCCAACGGTGCGCTGGAGGAACTGGGCTTGGCGGGTATCTCCCTGTCTGCGTGGCTGGGACAGGACCACATCCTGCTCATGCCGCAGGAAATGACGGCACTGCAGCTGCTGCACGCACTGGATGGCTTGTCTCAGGCTTCCGTAGAACTGCTGGGTGTGCTGCAGGAGGCATGCAGGATGCCCTGCGCAGGCGACTGCGAAAGGGACATGGACGATGTGCCGCAGGTACCGGAAAACATTCGCCCCCTGCTCATGCTGAGTGGATGCTGCCCGTCTGCACTGGCGCAGCTTTTGGAGGAAGGAGACATTGTCTATGCTGCCGAGTGAGGCACTGTACCCCTACACGGCCAAAGAGGCTCGGGAACGGGGCGAGTTGGAGCTGTGGCGTGCTAACTTCCGCACCAACTGTGCCTGCGCCGGGGCCATAGAGCTGGCCATCCGCAAGGGCTTTGATGGGATGCATCTCAGCACTGACTGCGCCAAAAGCGTTATCGACCAGTATGGCTACAAACGGGTGGGCTTTGTGCTGGCCAACACTTTGCAGGAGCAGTCCTATGATGGCCGCTACCATGAGACCAATAAGCAGTGGAGCCGCTCCGTCTTCGTCCCCGAAGATGGAGGACACAGGCATACCTTCCTCATAAACAGCCATCCCGCCGTGCTGGACGGATTCGTCAGCGAATACCGGGCGGAGCTGGCAAAGCTGCACCTGTTCGGCGCAGAACACTGTGAACCCAACTCCGGGGAGCAGGACTTCACCGGCAGGGTGCTGATCCTGTCGCCGGATACGCTGCGGGAATCCTACTGGCAGCCGGAGAATCAGCTGTGGCTGGCCCTGAGCGGCTTTGGCTGTCGGCCTCACGCCCGTGGACGCTCGGTACTCTGCACCTGTTTGGGAGACGGTGAGACCACGAGGTGGAACCGCTCTGAGTTCGTGGGCATTATCCGTGACGAGTGTATCCCTGACTGGGCAGCGGAAAAATTGGCCGAGCTGCGGCACGGCATGAATGAAATGACACTGTAAGGAGGACGCAAAATGAAAACTGCAAAGCGTATCATGCTCATTCTGAGTATCACGGCGCTGCTGTGCTGCCTGCTGTCTGTGGCGGCTTTTGCCGCAGGCAGCGGCGATGTGGCGGGTGCGGTGGAGAGCACCTGGACGGCGGCGTCCGGGCAGATCAAGTCGGTGGTCAACAAGGTGGTATTCCCCGCCATCGACATGATTCTGGCTATTTTCTTCTTCGTGAAGCTGGGGACGGCGTATTTTGACTATCGGAAAACAGGGCAATTTGAATGGACGGCTCCGGCCATTCTGTTTGCATGCCTTGTGTTCACGCTGACGGCGCCGCTGTATATTTGGAGTATTATCGGGGTATAACGGCGCAAGTCAATATTCCTCTTGCATAATAGCAGTTTAATGGTATAATATAGTTATAAAACTGCTATGTAAGGAGAGCGAATATGTATATCAAGCCAAGTGCCGCCATTCGGCAAAACTATAATGATATTGCGGAGCTGTGTAAGACGACCGGCGAACCCGTTTATCTGACCAAAAACGGTGAGGGCGATCTGGTAGTCATGGACATCGAGGCGTTTACCCATCGGGAAAAGATGCTGAAGCTGCGGGAAGAATTGCTTGCCGTGGAGGAAGATCGCCTGCACGGCGCTGTGGATCATTCCGTAGATGAGGTGGCCGCCATGATGGAGGTGGCGATCCAGGAGGTACGCCATGCCGGAGCATGAATCGTATCGAGTAGTCGTCTCGAAGCGGGCCGCCCAGCAGTTGGTGGAGCATGCGGCATTTGCCGCAAGGCTGGATGAAAAATTGGCGCACAAACTGGTTTCCGGTTTTCGTCAGGCGGCAGTCTCTTTGGAACGATTTCCGTTTCGCAATCCTGTGCTGCGTTCCGAGGTTTTTACGGTCGAGAAGTATCGCAAGCTCATCTTTGACAAATACCACATTTTGCTGTATCAAGTAAAAGATCAGGTGGTCTATGTGGAGTATGTGATCGATGGGCGGCAGGATTATCAATGGTTGCTCACTCCGTGAAAGGCCAAGGGCGTTGGAAACAAAATGGAACTGTGGCCAAAAAAACGAATATAGACAGAAGCACTCTGCTGGATCAGTAGAGTGCTTTTTACATTCTGGGAGGTGATTCATTGTTTATATGGGACTTTGTAGCGGACAAAATACTGGGCCAGATCGTGGACTGGTTTTACAGTCAGGTGGTTGGTTTTCTCGGGAATTTCTTTTCGGAGATGGGCAGCATGGGCGCTGAGCTCTTCGAGATGAACTGGGTGCAGAGCGTGGTGCTGTTTTTCTCCTATTTGGGCTGGGCCCTGTTTGCCACGGGACTGGTGGTGGCTGTGTTTGAATGCGGCATCGAGTATTCCGCTGGGCGGGGCAATGTGAAAGAGACGGCGCTGAATGTCCTTAAGGGATTTCTGGCCGTCTCTCTTTTTACCCAGGTGCCGGTGCGGCTCTATTCTTTGGCAATTTCTTTGCAGGGCACCTTGACGGCGGGCATCACCGGCTTCGGGTCCACCAGCATCGGGGATGCGGCAAAGGCGGCGCTGGCAGATCTTGAAAACCTGGAAAGTCTGACGGAGTCTACCTATCCCCTGCGGGGATTTGGGCGGGAGACCAGCGGGCTTATGGTTCTTTTCTGCCTTATCCTCATGGCCTATGCGGTCATTAAGGTGTTTTTCAGCAATCTGAAGCGCGGCGGTATTTTGCTGATTCAAATTGCCGTGGGGAGCCTTTATATGTTCTCCGTGCCCAGGGGGTATGGAGATGGATTCATCCAGTGGTGCAAACAGGTCATCGGCCTGTGTCTCACGGCTTTCTTGCAGGCCACCATCCTTGTGGCCGGGCTGATGGTGTTCAAAGACCACGCCCTGCTGGGCTTGGGACTCATGCTCTCTGCCGGGGAAATTCCCCGCATCGCTGGGGCCTTTGGGCTGGACACCACCACGAAGGCCAATCTTACCTCGGCGGTTTATACAGCTCAGAGCGCCGTCAATATTGCCCGGACGGTGGCGGCCAAATGAGGTGCATTACTATGGGCAGCCTGTTTGACGGCATCGGCGGCTTTCCGCTGGCTGCAGTGCGAAACGGGATCACACCCGTGTGGGCTTCGGAGATCGAGCCGTTCCCCATCGAAGTCACGAAAACACACTTCCCCGACATGATTCATGTCGGAGATATTACAAAGCTCAATGGCGCGGATCTGCCGCCCGTGGACATCATCTGCGGGGGCAGTCCGTGTCAGGACCTCTCGATCGCGAGCTGCACCCGTGCCGGTTTGCAAGGCGCAAGATCGGGACTTTTTATGGAGCAGATTCGGCTGACAAAGGAGATGAGAGATGCAGACATACTTCGAGGGCGAACAGGCAAGCTTGTTCGCCCCAGATACTTTTGCTGGGAGAATGTCCCAGGCTGCTTCAGCTCAGGCTCGCCGCACGGGGAGGATTTCCGGATTGTCCTGGAGGAAATTGTTAGACTACATTGCCCCGGACTATCAGTTCCTCGACCTCTCTTCGGACGCTGGAAACCTGTTGGGGCAATACGAGTGGACAACACGTTCAGCCTTGCATGGCGGGTGCTGGCTGCGGAATACTGGGCCCTCGCCCAGAGACGCCATAGAATCTTTCTTGTCGCAGATCTTGCAGGCGCATCCGCCGAAAAAATATTATTTGACTACTGCGGCGTGTCTCGGAATCCTGCGCCGGGCGGAGGAACGTGGCAAGCCATTGCCGAAGGCATTAGACACTGCTTTACGGATACAAGCTGGCTTGATTGGCTCGGCGAACGGCAGAGGGAAAAAGAATCTAAGTGACGAGCCCGTTGCCTTTGCACAAAACCAGCGTGATGAGGTGCGCGATTTGCACAGCATTGCCGGTGCGATCGGTGCGCAACCGGGGATGAAGCAGCAAACGTTCATTGCTTCCTTTTCCGCAGGCGCCGGTGCGACTGCTGGAACAATTGGTTACGCCGAAGAAGTAGCTCCGACGCTCAAGGGCAGTCCCAGCGGAAACTGTATGCCGTCCGTTTTGTGTGTAAATGATCAGGGCGGAAAGCGCATCGATCTGAGCGAGGACATGAGCGGTACGCTCCGTGCCAACGAAAAAGGGCATCAGCCGCTCGTTTATGAAAATCACGGCATTGATGCGCGCATTCGAGAGTCTGGCGAGATTAGTCCTACTGTCACCGCCAGATATGGCACGGGCGGAGGCAATACGCCGTTGATTCAGGAGAGTGACGTCTACTGCATCGTTGGCAACGTTATTGATCGCCAGCCGGAAAACGGCGGCAACGGCGCAGGTTATCAACAGGATCTTTCGTATACTTTGACGGCGATGGACCGGCACGCGGTCTATGCGCGGCAGCGTGTGGATGAATTCAAAGATGACGATATTGCCAGCACACAAAGCGCCAGACAATCCAAGGACGCAACGGATCTGGTCATGGAACCGGATCGTCAGTACGCGCAGCTCATCCGCAGACTCACCCCACTGGAATGTGAGCGCCTGCAAGGGTTTCTGGATGACTGGACAAATATCCCCGGCGCGTCGGACTCGGCAAGATATCGCGCGCTGGGCAATTCTGTTGCCATCCCGTGTGTGGAGTTCATTATGCGAAGCTTAAAAGAAGCTTCGTCAATAGAGGTAAAGACAGAAGAGAATAAATGATGAGGAGACGATCATGCAGAAAGAACAATTTGAAACCAGAATCAAAGAATTGCTGCCGAACATGACAGAGCAGGCAATGGATAAGTGGGAAGATTATGCGCAGTATCTGCTCGAAGAGGAAGAGGAGACTTCGGACTTTTTTTACGATGCCGTCTATGTGGAGCTGTGTCTCATTAAGCAGCACCAGGGAGAGCAGACTGCGACGAGCCTGTTTAACTATGGAGAGCATTTCGTGTTCAATTATTTTGAACTGCGCGGTGCGGCAGCGCTGCTCACAGATGGCTGGGCACTGGATAAAATTCGTGACTTTGTAATAAAAAGTGATTGTGCTCCGACGCAGGAGGAATATGAAGAGTCCCAAAATGCGTTGCGTGATTTCAGAAAATCGGAGGGCCATCCAGAAGAGAAATGGCTGAAAGATGATTTTAGTTGGTAAACTGCTTCGTTTTACGAGTATTTCTTAGTGCTTATTGTGAATAGCTTTGTGCCAAAGTTTACAGTATGCTTGCTTTGCAAATCAAAAAGGAAAGGACGAAGCCCAATGGCAGACAAGAAAAACCTCTGTGCGCAGATCGACACAGCGCTTCATATGCGTGTGCGGCAGGAGCAGGAGCAATCCGGCAAGACACTTAGCGAATTCGTAGAACAACTTATCACAGATTATTACAAAATGAAAGAAGGAACAAAAATGACAGGTGATATGAGAACCATGGCGATCCAGCTCCCGGAAGAACTCTTCGAGCGGCTGAAAGCGCACCTCAAGAAAAACAACCTCAAGCAGAAGCAGTTCATCATCGGACTGATCGAGGACGCGCTGGAGCAGGAGGAAGAAGACACTGCTGAGCAGCCGGAGACAGAAGAATCCGACGAACCGGACATGGATGCCGAAGAAGAATAACGGTGCAGCCGGAAGCCGCAGGGATCACCTGCGGCTTCCGCTTTTGCATTTACAGGCGCGCTGTGGTATAGTTGAAATTGCAGATGGGAGGTGCGGCGCATGAATGAAAAAGGGCTGATCGGCAAGATCCACAGCTCCATGTACCATCAGCTTCAGGTGCGCGGATATGCCGCGCCGGTGGATGTGCTCATCGACACCGGCATCCTGCCGAAGCAGAAATATGAGGACTGGCGGTTTGGCCGTGTGCGGTATCTGGAAGCTGTCTGCAATGCCAACCTGAAACGGCTGTCCTTCGTGCTGCACCAGATGCGCGTGTATGCGCAGGCACATGGTTTGAAGCCGTCCTTCTGCTATTACAAGCGCTGGGGTGTCCGCAAGAAAAACGGGACCGGTCACAAGCCGGTCATTCCGCTGCAATTCAGTAAAAGCGGCAGCCCGGAGATCGAGCGGAGCTATGCCACCCACTTCGTCGATCTGGCGCGTGTGCAGGAGCTAAAAGCGGTGCAGCCGCAAACAGAAGAATAACCACCCAGCGTCGCTGCAGGAGAATCTGCGGCGGCGCTTTTTCGTTCATGGAGGTGATCATATTTATATTTACCCTGACAACCTGAACGCCAAAGCCACGCTCTGGCTCTGGCAGCTTCGGGACTTGGCCGTCATCGGCATTGGGCTGCTCATCGCGGTGCTTGCGCTGACGCAGCTTGGGCTGTTTTTGCCAATGGTGCTGGTGGCGGCGTATGCGTTTTTGTCCATCCACTTGGACGGACTGAGTGTGCTGGACTTTCTCTCGTTCGTCGTGAGCTTTTACATCACGGAACAGCAAATCTTTGAATGGGAGGACCCGACATGAAAAAGCAGAAGAAAGACAAACGCAGGCAGTCCACCCAGGATCTCTTAGGCATCAAAAAGATCACGGACTACTGCATTTCCACGGATGCCGGTGATCTCGTTTTTTACATCATCAAGCCCACAAACATCAGCGTCCTCCCGGCTGGCGCGGTCAGCGCCAAAATTCGCGCTCTCCAAAACACACTCAGCGCACAGGCAGGCGTCGAGCTGCTGGCAATGAACTCCCGTGAGAGTTTCAATGCAACCTGTCTGTTCTATCACGACCGAATGCAGGCAGAGCAGAATCCCGCGATTCGGGAGCTGTTAGAACAGGATCGTGCATTTCTGGATGAAAAGCAGGTGCAGATGACGCTGGCGCGGGAGTTCTATCTCGCCGTGCGGCTCAAAAACGAAAAGCCCGACACGGCGTACACGCTCTTGTCTACCATTGAAACAAAATTCCGCGATAACGGTTTCACCACACGCCGTGCCGAAAAAGAAGACCTCAAGCGGTTGCTTGCCATCTATTTTGAGCAGAACACCACGACGGAGCGCTTCGAGGACTACGACGGTCAGCGATTCATGGAGG
>ERZ791837.1298-NODE-1298-length-16631-cov-5.815637_pt1 | contig 16631 bp, 15 predicted proteins | sample MGYA00510292_ERZ791837 | MGnify/ENA primary metagenome ERZ791837 (study PRJEB30046, sample SAMN00715259) | human gut metagenome | study: EMG produced TPA metagenomics assembly of the A metagenome-wide association study of gut microbiota in type 2...
TGCCAGGTGGATCATGCCGACCTGCGGGCCGTTGCCGTGGCCGATGATGACTTCGTAGCCCTTCTCGACGAGATCAACGATCGGGCGGGCGGTGTTGCGGACAAGTTCGAGCTGCTGCTCGGGGGTCTTGCCAAGAGCATTTCCCCCGAGAGCGACAACAATTCTTTCAGCCATTGTTTCGATCCCTTACTTCAGCGTGGCGTACATCACAGCCTTGATGGTGTGCATACGGTTTTCGGCTTCCTGGAACTGGCGGGCCTGGTGGCCGAGGAACACGTCGTCGGTGACTTCCATCGCCTCAAGGCCGAACTTCTGGTAGATATCCTCGCCCACGGTCGTCTCACGGTCGTGGAAGGAGGGCAGGCAGTGCTCGAAGATCGCGGTGGGCTTCGCCATCGCCATGAGTTCCTTGTTGACCTGGTAGGGACGGAGCAGCTTGATGCGCTTCTCCCAGAGCTCGGCGGGCTCGCCCATGGAGAGCCAGATGTCGGTGTAGAGAACATCGCAGTCCTTCGCGCCCTGCGCGACGTCGTCGGTGAACTCAAGCACCGCGCCGGTCTCGGCGGCGAGACGTAAGCAGGTATCGATCAGCTTCTGGTCCGGCATGTACGCCTTTGGGGCGCAGGCCACAAAGTGCATCCCCATCTTGGCGCAGCCCACCATCAGACTATTGCCCATATTGAACCGGGCGTCCCCCAGATACACCAGCTTGATGCCCTTGAGTCTCCCGAAGTGCTCCTGGATGGTCAGGAAGTCTGCCAGGATCTGGGTGGGGTGGAACTCATTGGTGAGGCCGTTGAACACCGGCACCCCAGCGTAGTTTGCCAGCTCCTCCACAATTTCCTGTCCGAAGCCCCGGTACTCGATGCCGTCGTACATCCGGCCCAGCACCCGGGCGGTGTCGGCGATGGACTCCTTTTTGCCGATCTGGCTGCCCGACGGGTCCAGATAAGTCACCTGCATGCCCAGGTCGTGGGCGGCCACTTCAAAGCTGCAGCGGGTGCGGGTGGAGGTCTTTTCAAAGATCAGGGCAATGTTCTTGCCGTGGAGCTGGTCGTGGGCGATGCCGGCCTTCTTTTTGGCCTTGAGGTCTGCGGCCAGGTCGAGCAGCTGTTCGATCTCGGCGGGGGTATAGTCCAATAGTTTCAGGAAGCTGCGATTTTTCAGGTTCATTGTATATTTCCCTCTCTATGCAAATATTCATGAATATTTATGCGAACTATGATCCTATTATAGTACGCTGCCCCGGCAAGGTCAAGAGGGAAAGGGCGTTACAGTTCCAGCTCGGCTTTGCGGCCGCTGGGGGTGTAGGGGGTCAGTTTCACGCCCGCCTTCTGGAACATGAACCGCGCCGCGATGCTGGAATCGCTGTCGTGGTACTTGTCGCCGTAATACACCACCTCGGCAATGCCGGACTGGATGATGGCCTTGGTGCACTCGTTGCAGGGGAAGAGGGTCACATACACCCGCGCGCCCTTGAGGTTGTTGTGGGCGCTGTTGAGGATGGCGTTGAGCTCCGCGTGGCAGACGTACATATACTTGGTGTGCAGGGGTTCACCCTCCCGCTCCCAGGGCATCTCGTCGTCGCTGCAGCCCATGGGCATGCCGTTGTAGCCCAGGGAGAGGATCTTGTTTTCCGGGCTGACGATGCACGCGCCCACCTGACTGTTGGGGTCCTTGGAGCGCATGGCCGTGAGCAGGGCAATGCCCATGAAATATTCGTCCCAGTTGATGTAATCGCTGCGTTTCATACGATAGCGCTCCTTCTTGTTCTGAATGATATTCTTTCCCGCTTATTATAGCGTATCGCTGCAGCGTTTACAAGAAAAGCAGACCCGCAATGTCAACTTGCACAAAACAAGGCCGTGAAGTTTGGCGGCGGATTCGCCCGAAATTTCAAACGGAATATTTAAAAATCGTTTGGAGTGTGGTATTATCTTTGTAAAATATGCCACAAAAGCGGAGAGAATGCTCCGTGCGGCGGAAATGAGGGAAAAACCGATATGAAATACGCAAGCAACAACATCCGCAATATCCTGATTGCCGGTCATGCCGGCAGCGGCAAGACCACGCTCACCGAGGCGCTGGTCTATTTTTCGGGCGCTGCCGAGCGTATGGGCCGGGTCGAGGACGGCACCACGATTTCGGACTTTGACCCCGAGGAAGCAAAGCGCAAGGCCAGCCTGTCGGCATCCGTGGTGCCGGTGGAGTATGAGGGCATCAAGTACAACCTGATCGACGCCCCGGGCCTGTTCGACTTCGAGGCCGGTGAATACGAGGGCATCCGCGCCGCCGAGAGCGTGCTGGTGGTGGTGTCCGGCCGCAGCGGCGTGACTGTGGGTGCGGAAAAGGCGTTCCAGCTGGCCCGCAAGAATGGCAAGGCTACCATGGTGTTCGTCTCCAAGTGCGATCTGGAGAATGCCAACTACTTCAAGATCCTTGAGGATATGAAGATCAAGTTCGGCTCCACCGTCTGCCCCTGCGTGGTGCCCGCCAAGCTGGACGACGGCACCCCCGTGTACATCAACCTGTTCAGCCAGAAAGCCTTCAAGTATGAAAGCGGCAAGCAGGTCCAGGTGGACCTGCCCGACATCGGCCACCGCTTCCAGGGCCTGATCGAGGCCATGAGCGAGGCCATTGCCGAGACCGACGACGAGCTGATGGAAAAGTTCTTCGGCGGCGAGCCCTTCACCACCGAGGAGATCGTGGAAGGCATGCGCAAGGGCGTCAAGGACGGCCTGATCACCCCCGTGTTCTGCGGCAGCGCCGTGAACCAGCAGGCACTGGATATGCTGCTGTTCAATATGCACAAGCTGCTGCCCAGCCCGGAGCACGAGGCCTGCACCCTGGCCGAGGATGCCAACGGCGAGCCCGTGGAACTGCACTGTACCGAGGCAGAGCCCACCGCCGCCTATGTGTTCAAGACCGTGGCCGACCCGTTCGTGGGCAAACTGAGCTACCTGCGTGTGGTCAGCGGCAAGGTGACCGCCGGTGAGCCGCTGGTCAACGCCCGCACCGGCGAGCCTGAAAAGATCGGCAAGCCCCTCACCGTCATCGGCAAGAAGCAGGTGGACGCCGACGGCATCGGTGCCGGTGACATCGGTGCCGTGGCCAAGCTGGTGACCGCCAGGACCGGCGACACCCTGTGCGACGCTTCCCGCGTGGTGAAGCTGCCCGCCCCCGTGTTCCCGCAGCCCAGCCTGTTCATGGCCGTCACCGTGGCCAAGAAGGGCGATGAGGGCAAGATCAGCAGCGCGCTGGCCCGCCTGATGGAAGAGGACCCCACCCTGAGCTACCAGAACAACGCCGAGACCCATCAGCAGGTGATCGGCGGCCTGGGCGAGCAGCACCTGGACGTGGTCAAGGCCAAGCTGAAGAACAAGTTCGGCGTGGAGATCGGCCTGGAAGCTCCCCGCATCGCCTATCGTGAATCCATCCGCAAGGCCTGCCAGAAGCAGGGCCGCCACAAGAAGCAGACCGGCGGCCACGGCCAGTTCGGTGACGTCATCATCAACTTTGAGCCCTGCGACAGCGAGCAGGTGGTGTTTGAGGAAAAGGTGTTCGGCGGCAGCGTGCCCAAGAACTTCTTCCCCGCCGTGGAAAAGGGCGTGCGCCTGGCCGCCGAAAAGGGCGTGCTGGCCGGTTACCCCGTGGTGGGTCTGAAGGCCACCCTGCTGGACGGCAGCTACCACCCCGTGGACAGCTCCGAGATGGCCTTTATCATGGCCGCCAAGCTGGCCTACAAGGCCGCCATGCCGGAAGCCGGGCCGGTCATTCTGGAGCCCATCCACACCCTGAAGGCCCATGTTCCCAACGACAACACCGGTGACATCATGGGCGATGTGACCAAGCGCCGCGGCCGCGTGCTGGGCATGGAGCCCGACGAGGACGGCCTGCAGACCATCATCGCCGAAGTGCCGCTGGCTGAGCTGGCCAACTTTACCACCTTCATCCGGCAGACCACCCAGGGCCGCGGCTGGTTCACCACCGAGTTTGCCCGCTACGAGATCCTGCCCGAAATGCTGGTGCCCGCCGTGGTGGAGCAGGCCAAGAAGCTGGGCAACCTGGATGAGAGCGCCGACGACTGAGCCGCTTTCTGACCGTTCCTGAATAACGACATTCCCGCAAGCCCCGTTGACACCTTTCCCTCTGTCGGCGGGGCTTTTTGCTGCGGGTGCGGTTTGTGCCGCCCCTTGACAAGCGCCACAAAAATCCCGTCTGAAGCAGTTCAGACGGGATTTTTTCTTGTGCATTTTACGCTCTGGAAACGGAGATCAGCCCTTCAGGGGCACAAAGCCCACCAGGTCCTTGATGACCTCCCCGGCAATGATCAGCCCTGCCACCGAGGGCACAAAGGCATTGGAGCCCGGCGTTGACCGACGGGGAGCCCCCGGACGCTGGGCATCTGCCGGGCAGGGTGCTTCCGGTGCCATGTCCTCGGTCAGGGGCGTCATGGCAGGCTCCCGGGAGTACACCACCTTCAGGTGCTTGATCTTGCGCTTGCGGCACTCGGTCCGCATGACCTTGGCCAGGGGGCACACCGAGGTCTTGTAGATGTCGGTCACCTCAAAGCGGGTGGGGTCCATCTTGTTGCCGGCGCCCATGGAGCAGATGATGGGCACCCCGGCTTCCTTGCACTTCATCACCAGAGCCAGCTTGCCGGTGACGGTGTCGATGGCGTCCACCACATAGTCGAACTGGGAGAAGTCGAAGCTGTCCTGGGTCTCCGGGCCGAAGAAGGTCTTGTAGGTCGTGACCTTGATGTCCGGGTCAATGTCGTGGACGCGCTCCTCGGCCACATCCACCTTGAATTTGCCCACGGTCTTGCGGGTGGCAATGATCTGGCGGTTGAGGTTGGTCAGGCAGACCTTATCATCGTCGATGAGGTCCAGTGCGCCCACACCGCTGCGGGCCAGTGCCTCCACCGTGTAGCCGCCCACACCGCCGATGCCGAACACGGCCACGCGGGAATTGTGCAGCTTTTCCATTGCCTCTGCGCCCAGCAGCAGCTGGGTGCGGGAATACTGATCTTGCATTGCGTTTTGTCTCCTTGTTACTTTTCCACTCTCGTAATGATGCCGCCGCCCAGCACCACATCCCCCTGATACAGCACCACCGACTGGCCGGGCGTGGGGGCGCGCTGGGGCTGGTCGAACTCCAGCCGGAAGCCGTTTTCCGCCGGGTAAACGGTGGCGGCCTGCTCGGTCTGGTGGTAGCGGGTGCGGGCCGTGACCCGCAGAGGCTCTTTCAGCTCCGGGATGGCGATCCAGTTCACATCCTCCGCATAGACGATGCGGTCGAACAAAGCACTCTCCGGGCCGACGGTGACCGTGTTGGCCTGCATATCCTTGCCGCAGACGTACACCGGGGCCCCCAGTGCCAGCCCAAGGCCCTTGCGCTGGCCCAGCGTGTAACGCACCGCACCGTTGTGGGTGCCCACCACCTTGCCGCTCTCGTCCAGAAAATCACCGGCGGGGTAGTGCTTGCCGGTAAAGCCCTCCATAAAGCGGGCATAGTCGCCGTCGGGCACAAAGCAGATGTCCTGGCTGTCGTGTTTGCGGGCATTGATGAAATGATGCTGCTCGGCGATGGCACGCACCTCGGTCTTGTGCAGAGCCCCCAGCGGCAGGCGCACATGAGCCAATTGCTGCTGGGTGAGGTTGTACAGCACATAGCTCTGATCCTTGCCCTCATCCAGCCCCTTTTTGAGCAGCCAGCGGCCGGTGTCCGGGTCCTGTTCCACCCGGGCATAGTGGCCGGTGACCACATATTCCATGCCGTGGGCCTGTGCCCAGTTCAACAGATGGTTGAACTTCATGTATTTATTACAATCAATGCAGGGGTTTGGGGTGCCGCCGGCCTCATACACCCGGACAAACTTCTCGATGATCTGTTCCCGGAAGTCGGCGGTGAAGTCTAGCACCTCGTAAGGGATATCCAGGGCAAAGGCCACCTCGGCGGCGTCCTCGATGTCCTTTTCCGAGCAGCAGGTGTGGAAACCGGACTGCCCCAGCATCTCGTTGTGGGTCAGGCGCATGGTGATGCCGGTGCAGTCGTACCCGTCCCGCTGCATCAGCCAGGCAGCCACCGAGCTGTCCACGCCGCCGCTCATGGCAATGAGGGCGCGCGGGGGCCGGGGCGCAGAGTTCTGTGTGGTCATAGCTTCTCCTTTGACGTGTTCAACACACTAAAACAGTAGTATAATAGTAACGCGGCAAAAACCAGTTGTCAAGACGCAGAAATTTGCCCTGCGGCGTCCAGCAGGCACTGCCGCTCGTTGAGTAGCTGCCCCCGGATGACCGCGTCCAGCAGGGCTTCCAGCGTCCTGCGCAGGCCGGGCCCTGCCGGGATGCCCGCCGCCATCAGGTCGCGGCCGTTCACGGCCAGCTGGCTGACCCGGCAGCACACGCCGTCGGCGTCCAGCTGTGCGGCCAATTCTGCCTGCGCGGCAAGATCAGCCGCCTGTTCCGGCTCCATGGCAGCGCCCAGCGCCGCCAGCCGCTGCACGGTGTGCAGGTCGTACCGGCCCAGCAGTTTCCGGATGCGGATGGCCGTATCGGGGACAGCGTCCTGTCCGGGAGCGGCGGAAGCTTCCTCCTCGGACACGAAAACGGGTTGCGGCTCCCAGCGTCTGCATCGGCCCATAACTGGGCCTTGCATCCTGCTGTCCGCGGCCCCAGCAGCAGGGTCCCACCCCAGCGGACGGTCCTCGGAGAAACTTCCGCCGCCCCCTCCTGTTTCCCTCACCAGCACCGCCGTCTGCTCGATGCAGGTGTTGGAGCAGCGCAGGCGTTTCAGGGCCTTGCGGGTGCCGTCCTCGCCAAGGCTCATCAGCAATGCGGCCCACCGCACGGGCAGATCCTCTGTGCCCGCCGGGCAGGCATCCACCACCGGCTTTGCGGCCTGCAATGCCGGGGCGGAAAGCTCCGGAATAATAACTTTTAGTATTTTTTCATCAAGATATGCCGCCGGGGCGGGTGCTGCCAGCAATTTAGACAACTCTTCTTCGATCCGCTCCACCGACACGCAGTCCAGATGGGCACACAGTGCCCGGGCCGCCTGCCCGGTGGGCGGGTCGATGGCAAAGCCGAACCGCGCCGCGAACCGGTACAGCCGCAGGATGCGCAGCGCGTCCTCGGTGAACCGCTGGCGGGGCACACCCACCGCCCGTACGATGCCGCTTTGCAGGTCGGCCTGCCCGCCAAAGGGGTCCACAAGGCCCTCTTTTTCATTGTAGGCCATGGCGTTGATGGTAAAATCCCGCCGGGCCAGATCCTCCCGCACATCCGGCACAAAGTGTACCTCGTCCGGGTGGCGGCCGTCGGTATAGGCCCCCTCGGTGCGGAAGGTAGTGGTCTCGTACAGCTGGCCGCCGTATTTGATGGTCACGGTGCCGTGCTGCAGCCCGGTGGGGATGCACTGCCCCTCCCCGAACAATGCCAGCACCTGCTCCGGCCGGGCACTGGTGCAAAGGTCCCAGTCCTGCGGGGTGCGCCCCAGCAGACTGTCCCGCACGCAGCCGCCCACCGCGTAGGCCGCATATCCGGCCCCGTGCAGCCGGGCCAGCAGAGCCGCCGCACCGGCGTCCAATCGGATGTTTTGCATGGGTCACGCCTCCTCGTACTGCAGGGTGATCTGCATCCCGTCTGCGCCGCACACTGCCGCCGGGAAGATGCTCTGCGCCTGGGGCAGATCTGCTTCCGGGTCGGTGATCATGGGGGAATAGTGGGTCAGCCAGAGGCGACGCGCCCCGGCGCGGGCCGCCAACGCGGCGCTCTGCCCAAAGGTGCTGTGCCCCCACTGAGTTGCCTGGGCTTCCTGTTCCGGAAGCGCATAGGTGGCGTCGCAAATCAGCAGGTCAGCGCCCTGTGCGGCCTGCTCCAGCGCGGCGCAGGGGGCCGTGTCGCCGGAGAATACCATGCTCAGCCCCCGGCGCGGCGCGCCCAGCACCTCCGCCGGGGCCACGGTGCGGCCTTTCACGAGAACGCTCTGCCCCTGCTGCAGAAGTTTCCATTGCTGCACCGGCACCCCCAGCGCCCGGGCCCGGGCCGGGTCGAACCGGCCTGCCCGGGGCAGCTCCAACCGATAACCCACGCTGGGCACCCGGTGCCGGGTGGCAAAGGGACGCAGCACAGCACCCGCCGGCCAGCCCTCCGACAGCGCATCCAGTGCCAGCGGCCCGTCTGCTTCCTGCAGGCGCACGGCATAGGGCAGCGGCCCGGTGAGGGCACGCACGGCGCTCCAGATGCCGGCAAGCCCTTTCGGCCCCACCAGCAGCAGCGGCCGGGTGCGGCCCTGGGCCCCCAGCGTCTGCAGCAGACCCGGCAGGCCGAAGATGTGGTCGCCGTGATAATGGGTCAGACAGACGGCGTCCGCACGCATCAGGTTGACCCCGGCACGGCGGGCCGCCGCCTGGGTGCCCTCGCCGCAGTCGAACAGCAGGCCGTGGCCGCCGCAGGCCGCAAAGGCCGCACTGAGGGCACGGTCCGGCAGCGGCATGGTGGCCGCCGTGCCCAGTAAGGTGATCGTCAGCATAAAAACTCCTTTGGATGAATGGTTCTCCCTTTATCTTACCACAGCGGCCCCGGCTGCACAATCGTCTGCGGCCCTGCATAGGATGGGCAAATGCAAAAAAGGAGGCGCAGACCATGCGATACCGGCCCGGAGCACACCGTTCCTTCCGCCCACGGCACCGGCACTGGCTGCGCGGGCTGGTGCTGGCCGTGCTGGTGCTGGCTGTGCTGTTTCTGTTGTACGGCTGCGCCGTGCAGCGGCTGATCTATTCTTCCCGCGGGACAATGATCTTTCTGCCGGAACGGCCGCTGCTCTGAACAGCAAAAGAGGGACGACTGCCGTCGTCCCTCTGGGGTGGGTCACATCAGTAATTGATCTTCTTCAGCTCAAAGTAGCTCTGGGGGTGTGCGCACACCGGGCACTTGAGCGGAGCCGACTTGCCGATGAAGGTGTAGCCGCAGTTCCGGCACTGCCACAGCTGCTGCTCTTCGCGGGCGAACACCTTCTGGTTCTTCAGGTTCTCGGCCAGGGCGCGGTAGCGCTCCTCGTGCTCCTTCTCGATCTGTGCCACCATGGTGAACAGGGCCGCGATCTGGTTGAAGCCCTCTTCCTTGGCCTCCTTGGCCATGCGGGGGTACATCTCGGTCCACTCGTCGTGCTCGCCGCCAGCGGCCATGTCCAGGCAGGTGAGCGTGTCGGGGATGGCACCGCCGCACAGCAGCTTGAACCAGATCTTGGCATGCTCCTTCTCGTTGCCGGCGGTCTCCTCAAAGATGGCAGCCAGCTGCTCATAGCCTTCCTTCTTGGCCATGCTGGCAAAGTAGGTGTACTTGTTGCGTGCCTGGCTCTCGCCTGCAAAGGCTTCCCACAGATTTTTCTCGGTCTTGGTACCCTTGAGTTCCATACTCTCTTCTCCTTTTGTTATTCGGTGTCTGTATCGACAGCCCCACTGCGGGGCTTCAGGTCCTTGTCTCTGAACAGAGTATACCACAAACGGTGAAGAAAATCAAGAATTATTCCTATTTATTTTGAGAATTATTTTCAGTTATGCTGTTTCAGGGCGCACACGGCGATGCTCAGGGCGCTCCATGCCGCCTGATACATCAGCACATAGGTCACCGGCAGCTGCCAGATGCTGCGGGCGCTGGTGAGCAGCACCGCAATGGCCACTGAGAACAGCACCGACACCATCTGCACCGTGGTGGCCGTGGTCTCGGCGTTCTGGGCCTTGTCGGCTGCACGCAGGCCGCCGGTCAGGCTGGCAAAGCCTTTCTGATGGTACATGCAGCAGGGCGCATCCTCGGCCGGGGCGGCCTCGAGGGCGGCGCACTGCTCCTGATCCAGCAGGGTGACCATGCCCTCCGGCAGGCGGTAGGCCTCGGTGATGTGCTTTGCGGTCAGGCTGGGGTCCAGACTGGTGACCAGCAGACGGATGTTCTCCTGCTGCAGGGCGGCAAGGCTGCGGGCGATGTTGCGGCCGCCCACATAGCGGATCACGAACATGGCATGCACGTTGCCGGACACCGCCAGATACAGGATCTGCAGCTCCCCGTTTTTGGAGTGCTGGTTCTCGTAGTCCTCGTCCGGCAGGGCCACGCCCTCCTGCTCCAGGAAACGGCGGGTGCCGATCTGGATGTGGTTGTTGTCGCACCAGGCGGCAAAGCCCAGCCCGCGGTGGATCTCCAGATCCTTGACCGGGAACAGGATGTCGGTGCGGTCCTCAATGATCTGACGGAACAGCCCCTGCAGAGTACCGCCGCTCTGGTTGAGCACGCTGGCCGCGTACAGGATGGCGCGGTCGATGCGGCCGCCCTTGAAGATGCGGATATCCTCCAGCACCACGCTGTCGGCGGCAAACAGGTCCTCGGCATCCACCTGAAGGGTGTCGATGCCGCCCAGTTCCTGAATGGCCGCCCAGCCGGGCACCACGGCCCCCACGGCACCGGCGGCACGCTGCAGGCGCAGCGCGGCCATGCCGGCGATGAGGGTGGAGGACAGGGGTGCGCCCATGCACAGCACCGCCGTCAGGGCGGCAGCGGCCAGCTTCACGTCACGGCCTACCACCAGACACAGCAGGGCGCTGAGCAGGGCCACGCCCAGCAGGATGTACCCGTTCTTCTGTGCACGGCGTTCCCCGGCGCGCTCGTCCAGGCTCTGTGCCACAAAGCCTTCGTCCGCCGTCCGGGGGCGGCTCAGCAGCACCCAGGGGTCCTTCTGTTCCAGATCCCGTGCCAGTGCCCGGATCAGGTCCTTGTCCCGGGTGCGATACGCACCCTGCAGGTCGGTGGCTTCGCCCAGCAGTTCATAGCCGCCGCGCACGGCAGACAGCATCACCCGGCTGCCCAACAGCGCCAGGAACAGCCCCAGGGCTGCAACGCCGGTGAGGATGGACAGGCCCTCGGTGGTGCGGTAGGAGTTGGCCGTGAGCAGGGCCGTGACGGCCTGCAGCAGCGCCGCCACAGCGGCCAGTGCGGGCATCGTCTCTGCCGAGGGGCGGCCCCGCAGGCCGTTCAGGCCGTCGCTCAGGACCGGGAAGCTCACCACCAGGCTGGCGGCATACAGCAGCAGATTGGCGGCGTAGAAGGCCGCCGGGGCGGCATCCGGGTCCAGTGCGGCCAGCGGCGGCAGCAGCCGATCGGCCACCAGGCCCACATGCAGCAGCACCACGGCCAGGATCCCGGCCAGTACACAGCGCAGGGTAAGCTCTGCACTCATGCGGCGCAGCTTCTCGCCCACGCTCTCGGGGGCTTCGTCCTCCGCCGGCAGGGCGTCCTCCGCCTCGGTTTTCAGCTCCGTCTCTCCGGCACGTTCCGCTTCGGCAGTGTCTGCGGCGGGCGCAGCCACCGGCGTTTCGGTCGGTTCCGTCTCCGGAGCGTCCAGCGGTTCCAGCGGCAGGCTCATGGTATCTTCGTCCGGTTTGGTTTCCGGCTCTGCCTCGGGGGCTTTCACCGGCGCGGCGGGAGATGTTTTCTCCGGGGCTGCCGGTTCTTCCGGGACTTCCGGCTTTTTCTCGTCATCGGCGTCGCCGAACATCCGGAACACCGATTTCTTTTCCGGCAGCGGCTTGTCGGCTGCAAACACCATGGTGGGCCGGGGCGGCTCCGGAGCCTTTTCCGGGGTCTCCGGCTCTTCCGGGTCATCCAGCGGCACATCCACGCTGCGGATGGGCTCCAGCGTTTCCTCCACCGGCTTCGGTTTTGCAGCCATGCCGTTCAGCATGTCCTTGAGCTGCTGCATCTCCTGCTGCTCCTGCTGTTCCTGCGGCAGCAGCACGTCCGGGGCGTTCTTGGGGTTCTGTGCAGCCTTCTTCCGGGGCTTTTCCGGCTGCGGAGCCGGGGCGGCGGGAGCCTTGGGCGGCTCCGGCTTGTTTTCCGGGGCAGGCTGCGGGGCCGGTCTGTCCGGCACGGCAGGTTTTTCCGGGGCAGCAGGCACTTCGGCTTTGGGCTGGGGGAAATCCGTGCCCGGGTCTGCGGTGCGCAGGGTCAGGTCCAGATCCAGCGGTTCCTCCCCGTCGGGCTTTGCCAGGGCATCTGCGCCCAGCAGCACCTCACCGGTAGGCAGTTCCAGGTCCGTCCCGGCCTGCGGAGCCTGCTTCGGTTTTGCATGGCCGAACAGCCGCCCGAACAGCCCCTTTTGCTCTTCCGCTGTTTCTTCCTCCCGGCGCACCATCTCGGCCGGGATATCTGCCACGGTGGTGGTGAAGAAATCGCGGAATTTCTCATCGCTTGCGGCGGCACTCTTGTGTTGATTTTTTTCCTTAGGCATCCTTGTTCCTCCCGTTCTTCAGATTGGGGTTACGGATCACGCCTGTCACGCATTCTGTGCTGCGCGCTGCGACTGGATCTCGTACAGGATAATGCCGGCCGCCACCGAGACGTTGTAGCTGTCCACACCGGTGCCCTGTGCGGCCATGTCCAGCCGCACCACACCGTCGCACAACTTCTTGACCAGCTGCGACACGCCGCTGCCCTCGCTGCCCAGCACCAGCGCGATGGGGCCGGTGAGGTTGTTCTTGCGCAGGGGCACGCCGTCCATGTCGGCACAGTACACGAACACGCCCTGCTCCTTGAGGCGGCGGATCGTCTCGCCGATGTTGGCCACGCGGGCCACCGGCAGCCGCTCAGCGGCACCTGCGCTGGACTTGATGACCGTGGGGGTGACCGATGCGCCGCCCCGCTTGGGGATCACGATGCCGTGGGCACCGCACAGCAGAGCGCTGCGCATCACGGCACCCAGGTTGTGGGGGTCCTCAATGCCATCGCTCAGCACCAGGAACGGCGGCTCGCCCTTGGCTTTGGCAGCCGCCAGCAGGTCCTCCACGGTGGCATACGCGATCTCGCTGGCAAAGGCGGCCACACCCTGATGGCTCTCGGTGCCGGTCATCAGGCGCAGCTTGTTGGGGTTCACCCGCTTGACGGCTGCCCCGGCCTCCTTGGCCAGTGCGGTATAGTAGGCCGCCACGGCGGGGGCCATGCTCTCCGAAATGAGCACCGTATCCACGCCGGAACCGCTCTTCAGCAGCTCGGTCACCGGATTCTTGCCGTAGACCAGGCTCTCATTCCGGGTCTGCTCTTCCGGTGCACGGCGCGGGCGGCGGGGCTGATTTTTCTCTTCCATTCTGTGTTCTCCTTCCGTTTCTATCGGAACGATGCAGCGCATGTTCCCCAGGGCGCGCCGCACCGCTTGCGCAGGCAGCCAGCCCGACGATTTTATCAGATGATAATCCAAGGTAAAGTATAGCATAAGCTGACCGGGTTTGCCAGCAAATTGCCGCTTTTTTGTCGGCTCGACCGGATTTTTTCGCAGCTTGCCAGCGCCCCGGCCCGGTTTTGCAGAATTGTCCCTTGCTGCTGCGCCTTCTGCCCCTGCCGGGACCTGCCGTTTTGCCGGTCCGAAAAGTTTTCCACAAAAGAGGGCTATACATTCCGTAGAAGGACCCGATTTTTTCCACATGTTGAAAACCCGGTGGAGAAAGTTCAAAAGTCCTGCTGCAAAGCCTGTTTTCCCTGTGGAATTTAACATTCTCCACTGAGTTTTCCACAATCTGGTTCGACATTCCCCCGCAGGGTGCGTACAATTTGTAATTTTCAAGTCGGAAATATGACAATTTTTTGATGCAGAACCACGCACCTTTTGCAATTTTCTCCAATATCAAATTGACGAATGTGGATTTGTGTTGAAAATCCCACGGTTTCTCCCATCCCGGGGACATTCTGCAAAAGTGGTGCAGGACCTTCAAAATTGTTGCAGATTCCCGCATTTCGGACCTTTTTCCGCCCGCAAATGCCGCATTCCGCCCGGCGTTTGAAGAGAAAAACCGCCTGTTTGGATTGATTTTAAGAAGGGTTTGGGGTATACTAGTTTTGTAGGTTTGTTAAGCCGTGCACAATATGGCGCGGCATGACCGAAAACCCCGATCATATTTGGAGGTAATGAATAATGTTGGTAAATGCAACCGAGATGCTGCTCAAAGCACGCGATGGCCACTACGGTGTGCCTCAGTTCAACATCAATAACCTGGAGTGGACCAAGGCAGTCCTGACCGCCTGCGAGGAAATGAAGAGCCCCGTCATTCTGGGCGTTTCCGAGGGTGCCGGCAAGTACATGACCGGCTTCAAGACCGTCGCTGCCATGGTCAGCGCTATGGTCGATTCCATGGGCATCACCGTTCCCGTTGCCCTGCACCTGGACCACGGCACCTATGAGGGCTGCAAGGCCTGCATCGAGGCCGGCTTCTCTTCCATCATGTTCGACGGCAGCCACTACTCCATCGAGGAGAACGTGGAAAAGACCAAGGAGCTGGTCGCTCTGGCACATGCAAAGGGCCTGAGCATCGAGGCCGAGGTCGGTTCCATCGGCGGCGTCGAGGACGGCGTCGTGGGTGCCGGCGAGATTGCTGACCCCGAAGAGTGCGCAAAGATCACCGCTCTGGGCGTTGACTTCCTGGCTGCCGGCATCGGCAACATCCACGGCGTCTACCCCGCAAACTGGAAGGGCCTGGACTTCGAGGCTCTGGATCGCATCCACAAGGCCACCAACAACATTCCTCTGGTCCTGCATGGCGGCACCGGCATCCCCGACGAGATGATCGCAAAGGCCATCAGTCTGGGCGTCTCCAAGATCAACATCAACACCGAGTGCCAGCTGGTCTTTGCTGAGGCTACCCGTAAGTACATCGAGGCCGGCAAGGATCTGCAGGGCAAGGGCTTCGACCCCCGCAAGCTGCTGGCTCCCGGTGCAAAGGCCATCGAGGACAAGTGCAAGGAGAAGATCGAGCTGTTCGGCTGCGCCGGCAAGGGCTAAGCAGAAGCTCGTATCCTGACCGGTACACCACCCAATAAAGTATGCGCCCCCGCTGCACCGTTATGCACAGTGCAGCGGGGGCGCTTTTTACTTTATATGCGAGCACTCAGACGCGGGTCTTTTCCATATCTCCAAAAATGTATTGCATACAGTCCTGCACCCAGAAGCAGGCAAAAAATCGAATAGCTAAGGATCGGAAGCCTCAGCAGTACGATCTTACCCGCGATCTGGGTAAAGAACCAGCCCGTTCCATACAGGGTCACGATATAAAGCACCAGCCATGTAGCATATTTCAGCCAATGCTCTCGTGGCGGAAAGCCTACCTGCTCCATCATCCGGCGGAACAGTGCACAAAAAGCCGTCACTGCAACAACAAGCTGCATCAGATAGCCTACAGAAAGTTCAAAAACCCAATCGCCAATTACCGGGTAAAGCAGCAGCCCTTCCACGCCCCACTCAAAGAAGAAATACAGCGGTGCAAGAAACCAGAAGTAATCCGCAGCTCTCAGTGTTTTCAAACTTGGCTTGACCTCCTCTACAAAGGTTTTTGCATCCGAAATCGAATCGAACAGTTCCTGATTTTCCGCATTGGCTTGGATGGAAATATCAAGCAGATCGTTGCGCACAAGTTCAATCCCGCAGAAGTCCCAGCTGACCCGACGAAGATAGCGGATCACTTCTTTCAACTGCTCCTGGCTTTTTTCTGTCAGCAGCCTGGCACGCATCCGGTTCGCTTTTCGCAGTGCAAAATACTTATTCATCTGGCTCCTCCTTAAAAATTTTTTCCACCAACTGGCATAGCTGGCTCCAATCTTGTCGGAATTCAAGAAGCGCCTGCCGCCCTTCTTCTGTTACAACGTAGTATTTCCGGCTCGGTCCCTTGGGGGAGGGTCTGCGTTCCACCGTGACCTTTCCCTGCTGTTCCAGCCGCAGTAGCAGCGGATAGAGTGTACTTTCACTCAAGTCAGAAAACCCGACCTGTTTTAGATGCATCACGATCTCATAGCCATAGGTCGGCTCTCTGCTAATGAATTTCAGAACACAGAATTCCAAAACGCCCTTGAGCAATTGTGTGTTGTTTTCCACTGGATACCTCCTTTTACCTATTATGTAATACATAGTAGATTATCTATATTGTATTGCATAGTAGTATTTTTGTCAAGTCCTGTCCTGTTATCATTTCGACCAAAATCCGCTCCATATTTTTGTGCAACAAAAAAGCCCCGAGACTTTCATCTCAGAGCTTTCTGTTCAAGTCGGCGACTACCTATTTTCACAAGCCGTTTCCAGCTAACTATCTTCGGCACAAGTGAGCTTAACTTCTGTGTTCGGAATGGGAACAGGTGGGACCTCACCGTCATCGACACCGACCGATCTGACTGAATCAGTATAGCACATTCCTGCGCTGCTGTCCAGTATTTCTTAGAAGGACGTGCCTTCAAAACTGAATAATCACTGCTAACATTTTTTCGTTGACTTAAAAAGTCTCAAGCGAATTGTGGTCAAGCCCTCGATCTATTAGTACACGCTTGCTGAATGGATCACTCCACTTACACATTGTGCCTATCAACCTTGTAGTCTTCAAGGGATCTTACCTGATTGAATCAGTGGGATATCTTATCTTTGGGTCGGCTTCACGCTTAGATGCTTTCAGCGTTTATCCGATCCGTACATAGTTGCCCAGCTATGCTCTTGGCAGAACAACTGGTGCGCCAGAGGTACGTCCGCTCCGGTCCTCTCGTACTAGGAACAGCTCCCATCAAATATCCTGCGCCCACGACAGATAGGGACCGAACTGTCTCACGACGTTCTGA
>ERZ791837.1316-NODE-1316-length-16483-cov-3.084855_pt1 | contig 16483 bp, 12 predicted proteins | sample MGYA00510292_ERZ791837 | MGnify/ENA primary metagenome ERZ791837 (study PRJEB30046, sample SAMN00715259) | human gut metagenome | study: EMG produced TPA metagenomics assembly of the A metagenome-wide association study of gut microbiota in type 2...
GCCCCCACCACCTCGACCGACTACGAGACCCGCGGCTACTACTCGGTCTACGTCAACGACCTGTTCTGGCATGCCGACGCAGGCACCAACTACACCAACTACACCGAGCAGGACATGATGGAACTGTGGGCCCGCCGCAACGACAAGGTCGAAAACCCCGAACGTCCGTGGGTGAAGATCGACCAGCGCGACGGCCGCGACACATATGTCTATTACGCCAACTTCGACTGGTACCACTACCTGTTCAAGGACGAACACCCCAACACGAGCCACAGCGTCTCGCTGTCGGGCGGCAACTCGAAGGTCAAGTACATGCTTTCGGGCAACTACTACAGCGAAGAGGGACTCTTCCGTCAGGACCCCGACCGTCTGCAGCGGATCAACTTCCGTTCGAAAATCTCGTTCGACATCAACAAGTGGCTCAAGATCAGCAACAACACCAGCTACTACAACTACCAGTACTACTACCCCGGCCCCAGCGGAGTCAATACCGCCTTCTCGCTGGGCACGGTACACGGACTGGCTTCGATGATGCCCTACAACCCCGACGGCACGAGCGTCTACTACACCTCGCTGTCGAAATACTCGATCATGGACGGCCTGCCCACGATCATGAACAAGGGCGGCCACTACAACAAGGACAAGACCGACAACATGTCGACCACCACGGAGCTGACGTGGACCCCGGTCAAAGGGCTGGAGATCAAGGGTAACTTCACCTACATGTTCAACACCCAGCACAACCTCAACCGTCAGGTCAACACCGAATACTCGCAGTATCCGGGCGAAGTGCAAACCCTCTCGACGGGCAGCCGCTTCCAAGACAAGCTCTACGAAAAGACCATGATGCACAACTACTATCAGGCCAACGTCTACGCCACCTACGCACACACGTGGAACGAGAAGCACAACTTCAAGGCGATGGCCGGATTCAACTGGGAGACCAAGTATCTCAAGGACGTGTCGGCCACGGGCTACAACCTGCTCTCCGAAACGCTGATGGACCTCAATCTGGTGGGACAGGGCGCCGACGGCAACGAACGCATGGAGGTCGGCGGCGGCCAGAACGAATACGCCCTGGCAGGTTTCTTCGCCCGTATCAACTACGACTACAAAGGACGCTACCTCTTCGAGGTGAGCGGACGCTACGACGGATCGTCGCGTTTCGCACCGGGCAACCGCTGGGGCCTGTTCCCCTCGGCATCGGCCGGATGGCGCATCTCCGAGGAGCCGTTCTTCGGCAACGCCAAAGACCTGGTGGACAACCTCAAGCTGCGCGCTTCGTTCGGCAGCCTGGGCAACCAGAACGTGTCGTCCTACTACACCTACATGCGCCTGATCACGAACAAGGATTTCAGCAACTACACCTTCGACGGCAGCATAAAGGGCAAGTACTCCTCGCTGGGCGCCCCCGTAGCCTCCGACCTGACCTGGGAAACCGCCCAGCAGTGGGACCTGGGTCTGGATCTCACCATGCTGAACAACCGGCTCAACTTCACCGGCGACGTCTACATCCGCGACACGAAGGACATGCTGACCGACGGAATGGCGCTGCCCGGCGTATACGGGGCCGATTCGCCCAGCATGAACTCCGCCGAACTGCGTACGAAGGGTTATGAGCTCTCCGTCAGCTGGCGCGACCAGTTCAAACTCGCCGGCAAACCGTTCGAATACAGCGTCGGTTTCAACCTCAGCGACTACAAGAGCGTCATCACCAAATACGACAACAACCCGAACAAGTCATTGACCAACCTGACAAAGGGAGATTATTACGTCGGCATGGAGATCGGCGAAATCTGGGGCTTCAAGACCGACGGGTTCTTCAAGACCACCGAAGAGGCGCAGGCCTATGCCAAAGAGGTCGACCTGAGTTACAGCACGGGCCGTCTGACCGGCGGCTGGCAGGCCGGCGACCTGAAGTTCGTCGACCTCGACGGCAACGGCGTCTGGGGAGTCGGCAACGACACCGTCGACAAGCCGGGCGACCGGACGATCCTGGGCAACTCGCTCCCGACGCTCTCCTACGGCATCAACGCCTCGATCCGCTGGATGGGCTTCGACGCTTCGGTCTTCTTCCAGGGAACCGGCAACCACTACTGGTATCCCCACGGAGAAATGATGCCTTTCTGGGGCTGCTATTCCTATCCCTACCTCTCCTACCTCCCGACGGATTTCCTCGGCAAGGTATGGGCGGAGGACAATCCCAACTCCTATTTCCCGCGCGCAAGAGCCTATTCTTCATCGGGAGGTTATCTGAGCAAGGTCAACGACCGTTACCTGCAAAATATCCGCTACCTGCGCCTGAAAAACCTGACCGTCGGCTACACGATCCCCGCGACCCTCACCAAGAAGGCCGGCATCGACCAGATCCGCATCTATTTCTCGGGCGAAAACCTCTGCTACTGGTCGCCGCTCAAAAAGAACTCCAAGTACGTCGATCCCGAAGCGGCTATCAACCGTTCCGGCGTGAACAACAACGCCTACTATCCGTGGGCCAAGACGTTCATGTTCGGCATCGACATCACCTTCTAATAATTTCAAAATCCGAATACCATGAAGCGATTAATCATACTGGCAGCAACGCTGATTGCAGGATTATCGGCCTGCGACTCCCTGCTGGACAAAGAACCGTTGGATCGGGTGACGCAGTTCGACTATTTCAAGACGAGAAGCGATCTGGAACTCTTCTCCAACCCCTTTTACGACAACCTGCTGGACAAGACGCCCTACGATGAGCAGAACGACCTGCTCGTTCAGATGACCCTCTCCGATGTTCTCTACGGAGGCGACAAGCGCACCGTTCCGAACACCGGCGGCGGCTGGTCGTGGGGCAACCTGCGCCGCATAAACACCCTGCTGGAATATGTCGATCAATGCGAGGACAAGAAGGCCGTGACCGAATATACGGCCCTGGCCAAATTCTTCCGCGCCGCCTTCTATTTCGACAAGGTGAAACGCTTCGGCGACGTGCCCTGGTACGAGGTGCAGCTCGGCTCGGCAGACGAAGCGCTCTACAAACCGCGCGATTCACGCGAACTGATCATGACCAATATGATCAAGGATATCGACGAAGCCATCAACAGCGGCGGTCTTACGGAGGATATATCGACCTACCGCGTCAACAAATGGGCGGCGCTGGCGCTGAAAGCGCGGTTCTGCCTCTTCGAGGGAACCTACCGCAAATACCACGGCATCAACCTCGAAGGACATGACTACACCTATTATCTGGAGGAAGCCGCCAAGGCCGCCAAAACGATCATCGACGAAGGTCCCTACAAGCTCTACTCCACCAAAACTCCGGACAAGGACTACATGATGCTCTTCGCACAGGAGAATGCCAGCACCGAAGAGTATATCCTCGCCATCCGGAACAGCTACGAGGCCCAGGTCTACCACAATGCGACGGCCTACACGCTGCTGCCGACACAGGGCCGCCCGGGCTACACCCGCAAATTCATCAACATGTACCTGAAGAAGGACGGCACCGCATTCACCGACCAGGAGGGGTGGCAGACGCTGCCTTTCACCGAAGAGGTGAAGGACCGCGACCCGCGCCTGGCGCAGTCGATCCGCACCCCGGGTTACAAGCGCATCGGCGCCAAACGGGTGCAGGGTCCCGATCTCGGCGTCACGATCACCGGCTACCAACCCATCAAATTCGTTCAGGACACGACGGCCTCGGGAGGACAGATCGACCGCAACGACCGTTCGACCTGCGACATGCCGGTTTTCCGCTATGCCGAAGTGCTGCTCAACTATGCCGAAGCCAAGGCCGAACTGGGAACGCTCACGCAGAACGATCTGGTTATCACCGTCAACGAAATCCGAAGCCGGGTGGGAATGCGGGGCCTCGACATGAACGAAGCCAACAAAAATATCGACTGGTATCTTGAGTCCAAAGAGTACGGCTATCCCAACGTGACCGGCGCCAACAAGGGCGTCATTCTGGAAATCCGCCGCGAACGGGCCGTCGAGCTGATCCAGGAGGGTTTCCGCCTTCAGGATCTGTATCGCTGGAAAGCCGGCTATTGCATCGACCAGGCCATTTCCGGCATGTATTTCCCGGGCCCCGGCGAATACAAGCTTGCGGGCAAAGAAACGGCCGATCTGATTCTCTATAAGGCAGGAGAGACCAAACCCCAAGCCGGCGAAGGAGTTTCGGTATACGAACTCGGTTCGGACATCATTCTCTCCGAGGGGGACAAAGGCTATGTCTACTATCACAAAACCGTTCTGCGCACTTCGTTCAACGAGGAACGCGATTACCTCTACCCGATTCCCAGCGGCGAGCGTTCGCTCAACCCGAACCTCACGCAGAATCCGGGATGGAGCGACGGACTCGATTTTTAAGTCGGAAATAACCTAAAAAACAAGATTATGAGATTTGTAAAATATATGACAGCCCCGATCCTCATGGCGGCCCTATGTTCCTTCTGGGGCTGCGACAAGGATGAGGACCACCTTTCCGAAGCTGTTCTGGCGAGCGCCAACACCTTGAATTTCGAAGCGGAAAGAGCGGCGGAAAAGATCATCACCATCTATGCCGACGCCGACTGGGTGACGGAAGTCCCCGACTGGGTGACGGTCACGCCCAACTCGGGAACCGGCGTCATGGACGTGACGGTTTCGGTGACCGACAACATGCGCGACGGCGCGGAGGACAACCCCCGCAAGGCCACCCTCGTCTTCAAGGGACGGACTCTTGCAAGCCGCGCACAGGTGCTCATCACGCAGAACGGAGACAAATACCGCGATGTGAAGGAGTACACGGCAGGTGAACTCGCCGCCCTGGCGGACGAAACGGTCATTTCCGTACCGTCGGCGATCGTCGTGGCCGTGACGACCAAAGGCTTCGTCATCAGCGACGACAAAAACACGGACAATATCTTCGTCTCGGACGCCACGACGGTTGCCGTCGGCGACAAGATTTCGCTCTTGGGCACCAAGTCGTCCGACTCGCAGAAACTCGCTACGGTAATCGACTGCGACGAGGTGACGGTTCTGTCCGGCGGAGCGGTGAACTACCCCGAACCGGAGGACATCAGCGCAAAGATCGACGACTACACCTCCTCCAAACGGGGCTACGTCACCGTCAAGGGCGTTTTCAACGGCAGCACCCTCACCGTTTCGGAGGATGCCAAGTACTCGGTCAGCGTCGTGGACGCCCCGTCGAGTCTGGGCCTTTCCGCCCTGACCGGCCATATCGTAACCGTCACCGGCTACTACGCCGGTTTGGCCGAGCCTGTACAGCGCATCATGGCCACCGATGTCGAGGACAACGGCCTGAACGAGATCGTCTATTTCCTGGAGAACTTCGAATGGCTCGAACCGTGGTCCGTAGCAAGCGGTGTCGGCCAAACGGTCGAGACGGATAACCTCGATGCAAAAGCGACAGCGCTTACCTCCATAACTGTCGATGGAGTGACTGCATTCGACGCTGTCGAAAAACTCGGTTACAAGTTTATCTACGACAAGAACGACAACAAACGCATCTACCTCCAGCAGAACTACCTCAAATTCGGCAAGACCGGCAATCACGCAGGTATCATTCTTCCTCCGATAGACGGGGTTCCCGAAGCAAAGGACAATGTGACACTCTCGTTCGACTGGTGCGGAATGCGCCAGGGGTCCGGCAAGATCGACCCCGTCAATCTGATCGTCATCTTCGAGAACGGCAGCGACAAAGTGCAGATCGACATACCCGAACTGGGATGGGAGGATGGTCACAAGCTCGAATGGGTTCGCGCCGAAGTCAGCCTGAAGGGCATTACGGTCAACAAGGATACGAAGATCACCATTACGCAGACGCAGTGGGAAGTCGGGACAGCCAACCGCTGGTTCCTCGACAATATCAAAATATCCGAACCGATCAAACTCTGATAACAGAAACCTTGTAAAACGAAATCAGCCGTTGACCCGTGAGTCAACGGCTGATTTTTTTCAGCGGAGGCGCAAAAAAACCGAAGTTTTCGCTCCGTTCCTCCGGCTACCGGCCCGCTCGCCGCAGAAAACACTCGATCGTGTTCTCCATCAGGCAGCAGATCGTCATAGGCCCGACGCCGCCCGGCACGGGCGTGATCACCGAGGCCTTGGGTTCGATGGCCGCGAAATCGACGTCGCCGCACAGTTTACCCGTCTCCGGGTCGCGGTTCACCCCCACGTCGATCACCACGGCGCCCGGCGACACCATCTCCGCCGTGACGAACTTCGGCCGACCGATGGCCACCACCAGAATCTCCGCCCCGCGCGTCACTTCGGCGAGGTTGCGCGTACGACTGTGGGCCATCGTCACCGTAGCGTTCGCGTCCAAGAGCAGTTTAGACACGGGAAGCCCCACGATATTGCTGCGGCCGATCACCACGGCGCGCTTGCCGGCGATCTCCACGCCTGCGGCCCGCAGCATCTTGAGAATGCCTTTCGGGGTGCAGGGGAGCGTGCAGGGCTGTTTCTGCCACAGCGCCGCAACGTTCAGGGGATGGAAGCCGTCGACATCCTTCTGTTTGTCGATGGCGGCGATCACCTTGTCCTCGTCGATATGTTTCGGAAGGGGCAGCTGGACCAGAATGCCGTCCACCTCGTCATCGAGGTTCAGGGCCGTGATGATGTCCAGCAGTTCGGCCTCGGAAACGGACTCGGGCTTTCGGATCGTGGTATTGCGGATGCCCACCTCGGCCGAAGCCTTGGCCTTGCCCGTCACATAGCTCACGCTGCCGGGGTCCTCGCCCACGAGGATGACAACCAGATGGGGCACACGGCCATATTTCGCGGGGAAGGTCTTCACCTCGTCCGCCATTTCAAGTTTCAGTTTCGCTGAAAGTTCTTTTCCGCTGATTATTTTTGCCATATATCGCTCGTATTATCTTTCCAAATCGTCGAAAGCCCGGTGGCCGATGTCGGTGCGGTGGAACAGATTGTCGCAGTCGATGCGGGCCACGTCGGCCAGCGCATTCCTCCGCGCTTCGGCCAGGTCCCTGCCCTTGCCCACCACGAACAGCACGCGGCCTCCGTTGGTGAGAATCCGCCCGCCGTCGGCCCGGGTTCCCATGTGATAAACAGCCCCTTCGACGCGGTCCAGGCCCTTGATTTCGTGTCCTTTTTCGTAGTCGCCCGGATAGCCCTTCGAGGCCAGCACGATGCCCAGCGCGGCGAAATCGTGCCACTCCAGCTGCGTATCGCGTCCCTCGGCCACGGCACAGAAGATGTCGACGATGTCGCTCTTCAGGCGCGGCAGCACCACCTCGGTCTCGGGATCGCCGAAACGGGCGTTGAACTCGATGACCTCGATACCCCGCGCAGTCTTCATCAGTCCGCCGTAGAGCACGCCCTCGAAGGGACACCCCTCGGCGATCATCGCGTCGGCCACGGGCTGCATGATCTTCTCCAGCGCATAGCGTTCGTCCTCCGCCGTCACGAACGGCAGGGGCGAATAGGCGCCCATACCGCCCGTATTGGGACCCTCATCGCCGTCGTAGGCGCGCTTGTGGTCCTGCGCCAGCGCCATCGGCCACACCTTGTGTCCCGAAACGAAGCACATGAACGAAAACTCGGGACCTTCGAGGTAATCCTCGACGACCACCTTGCCCTCGCCGAACTTGTCGTCGAGCAACATATCCCGCAACGCCGCTTCGGCCTCGGCCATCGTCCGGGCGATCACCACGCCTTTTCCGGCGGCCAGTCCGTCGTATTTCAGCACTGCGGGCAGAGGACGCCCCTGCACATAGGCCAGCGCCCCGGCATAGTCGGTGAATGCGCGGAATCCGGCTGTCGGGATGGCATATTTAGCCATCAGCCGTTTGGCGAACTCCTTCGACGACTCGATGCGCGCCGCAGCCTTCGTCGGACCAAAGATGCGCAGCCCCGCGGCCCTGAAGCAGTCGACGACACCCGCCGCCAGCGCCACTTCGGGACCCACGACCGTGAGGCCGATGCCCCGCTCCGCGGCAAAGTCACGCAGGCGTTCCACCTCGGTTTCACGAATGGCCACGCACTCGGCCTGCCGGGCGATGCCCGCATTCCCGGGTGCGCAGTAAATTTTTTCAACCTGCGGCGAACGCGACAGCGCGTCGACAATGGCGTGTTCGCGGCCTCCGCCGCCGATAACCAGTACCTTCATAAACAAAATTCCTTTTTATCGCAGAATAAACTCCGCAGATTCCGGCACTTTTTTCCGCAAAAAGTGCCACAAAAACTCTCCGACGATACCTCCGCCTGCCCGGAACGGTCTAACGCTGGCTCCGGGCGACTATTCGCGGGTTTGTAAACAAACCGTCCCCTCCGCTCGCGCTTTTAGTCCGCATCTTTTTGAACGCCTTTTTTGCCAAGCGGGAGTCGTTCGCCGCGGAACGCGGCGGGAAGGATGCGTCCGGGACAAGCAGAAAGCACAGAAGCCTACGATCGCCCCCAAGGGGGGGGGCTGGGGAGAACGAAACGGCAGCAAAAACCCGCAGGTTGCCGGGCTGCAAACAACCCGCGCCGCTCAAGCGGACGCTCCCAAGGGCTGGGGCGAACGAAAAGACTAAAAGGACCCGCCGTCGCCGGACTGCGAAGATCTTTGCCACCAAAAGACAGCGATACCCCGCGGGCGAGGACCGCGGAATGTTTCATGTACTCTCGGTGACAAAAGCACAAACAAAAAGGCCTGCAAAACGCAGGCCCTTCTTCCGGCGGATGCCGGACAAATCGCTATAACTCCGTTACTGCTCGCTCAAGATGCGCATTGCAACATCGAGAATCGTCGTATCGTCCAACGTAACGACACCCCCGTCCGGTCCCGGTTCGAAGTGCACGCCGACGCACTCCTTCGATTCGTGCTTGCCGCCGAAGTAATTGCGGACAGTGTCTACGTCGATTCCTAACTCATCTGCAATGCGCTGCGAGCTGCCGCTGGGCAACCGGTCCTTGATACGGCGCAACTCGTTAAATGTGATAATCATATCCGTTGAATTTTTGGTTGATGGTTCTACACAACTAAATTAATACAATTTTACGGAACTGCAAAATTTCTGCCTGAAAAAGTGTAATAAAAATGCAACGCGAAAGAAAAGAAGCGAAAGTCCCCTGTTCCAAAACAAAAGCCCCCGCCGAAGCGGGGACTTTTCAGATTTCACGGTGCATTCCACACCGCCGGAAAAGCGGATCATTCGCCGTCAGGCTCGATGTAGATCTGGAAAATCAGCGGCGAGAAGGACGGAATGTCGGTATAGACCTCGGTCGTGGTTACGGTCTCGCCCGAATCGTAATTGCCGCCGTAGCCCCCGTAATAACCGCCGTAATAGCCGTAGTTGCCCAGACCGCCGTAGCCGTAGTAATCGTTGTAATAACCGCCGTAATAGCCGTTATTGCCGTAATACATCTGCAAATAGTTCAGGTAGTTCAGGTAATCGTAATAGCTCGACGTGTAGCCGTTCGAGGAGGTCGACGTACTCGAACCGCCGCTCTTGCCCGTCGTGCCGTAGGCATTGGTCGACGTGGTGACCAGCGTCGCCCACTGCCCGTATTTCAGATGCGGGACGATGTAATAGAACGCGGTTATCAGATCGGGATTCTGCACGTCGTACGAGTGCGCCGAACCGGTTTTGCGCACCTCGCCGTAGATGATCTGCTTCACCTCGTCGATGTTCGTGTCGAAGATGAACCCGTCGAGGAAACGGCCGATATACCAGATCTTGGCCGTACCTTCCATGCCGACCGAATCGGCGTCGAGGTCCGCAACGCCCTTGTAGGCTTCGTAGTCGTCGCCCTCGCCGTGGAAACGCTTCACGAGCGCCTCGGCGATCTTCTTCTCCAGATCGGAGCCGTTGTAGGGTTCGAACCCGACGTTATACGGCTCGTTGCGTTCGCTGCCGACGGGAAACGAGAAGGTGAACCTGTCGCCGGCAAGTTCCTTGGCCGGGTCGTAGCGCACGTCGACATAGAGCTGCGCCACGGTATCGCAGGCGCTCACCCACCGCTCGGCACGGTTGTAGGGATGTTTCGCATCCTCGGGATCGGTCGGGCGTTTCTCCGAATCGTCCTCGCCGTCCTTGGTGAACATCACCATTCCGCCGTTGGCCTCGCAGAAGGCGTCCACCAAGGAGCCTTCGGCCTCCAGCGGGTTCTTCACCGTATCGCAGATCTCCATATCGACGATGAGCGGACGCTTGGCGCTCAAGTCGAACTGCCCCTCGTAGCCGCCGTCGCCCTCCACGCCGTTGCCGACGATGCGCGAGGGAAGATAGAGCCGCACCCTGGAGCCTTCGCGCAGCAGGAACTCGGGATCGACTCCCTTGCCGGCGGCATAGTCCGGATCGAGGTGCAGCGTATTGCGCATGGCCAGGAAAGTGCCCTCCATCAGGCTCGTATTCTCCGTGCCGCAGTAGCGGTAGAAGGGAACGTAGTGGGTGTATTTGGTGAACGTGCCGAGCTGGCGGGCTTCATTGGCACGGCGCGTAAGCACGATGTTGCCGCTCAAATCGCGGCCCGAGAAGTCGAACTTCACCCAGCAGGCAGTGTCGTTCACCGGCTTGGCGTCGGGATTCCCGGCAGCGAGGATTTCGACGTAATAGCCGCCTTCGGGCTGGTAATTTTTCAGCAGCTCCCGGCGGTTCTGCGTCATCCACGCCTCAAGGGCCTGGTTCTCGAATTTGTCATACGACTCGGTCTGCTCCTTGGCGCAGGATGTCAGCAGCATGATGCCGGCTGCCGAGAGGTAGAGAAAACGGGTGATCAACTTCATATCTTGTTATACAATTCTATAAATTCGGTGTTCTGTCTATTTGTCGTACTCCACGCTTTCGACCGTGAAAAACCACGCGACGGGGCTTTCTCTCGGAATCGTGCTCACATATTTGTCCCCGTAAGCCATATTGTAGGTCATGTAGGCTTCGACGATGTCGCCTTCGCGACAACCAAGTAACGCATGCCGCAGCCCGTTTAGTATGTCGCCGCGCATATCGAGCGTCAGCGGTTCGAACGACCACGCTCCGGGCGTCAGCCCCATGTCCTCGTAGGCCTGCTGCAAGGCGGGATCGTTCGAGTAGAACGGAAAGGTCGAATCGGTGATGTTCGAGAAGGCGAAGACGTAGGCCCGGAAGGTGATGGTCGCTTTCGCGGCGGCGGTGACCTCCGGAAGCTCGCTCCGCCCGTCCCGGTAGAAATTGTCGATATACCGGTAAACCGTGCTGCCCGACATGGTGTAGAACCGCTGCTGGCTCCCGGTCTCGACCTGCGACTCCGGGATCAGCGCCGGGGAGTGCGTCCTCTCAAGATACGAGACGATCTTCTGGCGCTGTTCGGGAAGGATGTCCTCCTCCTCCGAGCAACCGCAGAACAGCAGAGGCAGGGCGAAAATCAATGTGGCGAATATTCGTTTCATCGGCATATAATCGTGCAAATTTACAAAAACAATCCGATTTACGAACAAGAAACGTAAAAAATCGCCCGCTTTGCATGCGGGCGTACTTGAAAAGATCAGAAAAACCGGCTATCCCTTTTTCCGGTAATAGTCCTTGTGCGGGTCCTTGAGACGCTGCAACCTGCGCTGCTTCCACACGATAACGATGGCTGTCAGCACAATAGCCGCGACAAAGAAGCCGAACAGAATCAAAATGAATCCAAGCGGAATGTCTTCCATGAGAGGCGAATTAAAAATGAGGCGTTTTGTTAGGCGACGCAAATATAAGACAAAATAGATCCAAAACAAAATGCCGGGAGACTTTCAGACCTATTTTCCAAAAGTTTACGGTTTCCGACCACACATGCGGCATATCCGCACTTCCGGAATGGCGGATTCAGAGTTTTTTCAACGCCATTCGGATCAGCTCCTCGACCGGAGCCGCGGGAGATTCGCGCAGAACGCCCCGCAGAACCTTCTCGGCCGGGGCGCGGGCGAAGCCCAGCATGGACAGCGCCGCAAGGGCCTCGTCGAAGCTCCCGCCCCGGGCTGGGCCCCTCCGTCGTCGGCGCCCGGCGCCATGAGCTTGCCGCTCAACTCGACGATGATCTTCTGCGCCGTCTTGAGGCCCAGCCCCTTGACGTTTTTCAGCAGCACGGCGTTGCCCGCCGTGATGATTCCCTGCAACTCACGCGGCGAATAAGTCGAAAGGATCATCCGCGCCGTGTTGCCGCCCACGCCCGAAACGCTGATCAGCAGGCGGAACAACTCGCGCTCGGCTTTGGTCGAGAAGCCGTAGAGCAGCTGCGCATCCTCGCGCACGACGTAATGGACGTAGAGCCGGGTCTCGGTCTCGTGTTCGATCGCGGAGTAGGTTTCGAGCGAAATATGGAGGTAGTAGCCCACCCCGCCGACGTCGATAACTGCGTAAGCGGGAGCCACTTCGGCGACTGTGCCCTTGATGTATTCGTACATGTGTTTCAAATTTTGCTGCGGGTTGGGCAAAAGTAAAGATTTTTTTTTACCTTTGTGTCTCAAATGCTGAATAATTAACTAAACAAACCAAAAAACGATATGAAAAAAACTCTCTTTCCGGCGCTGGCTGCGGCTCTCGTCCTCGCGGCCTGCGGCACGAAGACCACCGGGCAGGCCGAAGTTGCGGCCGAGGCGGCGGCGCAGCAGGTTGTTTCGAGCGACATCGCATACGTTCAGGTCGAAGCCGTGCTGGCCCAGTGCGACCTCTACAAGAACGAAGGCGTAGCGCTTCAGGAGAAGACCGAGAAGGCGCAGAAGAGCTGGGCGCAGCGCGAACAGAACCTCCAGGCCGAAGCCGCCCAGTTGCAGCAGAAGTACGAAAAGGGACTGATCACCTCGCGCGACGCGCAGGCACAGCAGGAGAGCATCCAGAAGAAGGTGGCCTCCTACCAGAGCAACGCCCAGAAGGAGGCCCAGACGCTCGACGAGGAGAACTACGTGTTCACCAACCGCGCCCAGGACCTGCTGCACCGCGCCGTGCAGGAGATCAACAGCGGCAAGAAGTACAAACTGATCCTCAACGCCTCGGCGCTGATCGACGCGGACACGACGCTCCGGTCAGGCCCCCCGCCGTGCTGGCGAAGGTCAACGAGCTGTATGCCGCCGACAAAAAGGCCGAGAAGAAGTAGCCCCGCCCGCGAAAAACAAAAAAACCGGCTTCCCCGCACGGCGGAAGTCGGTATTTTTTATATCTTGGGCGTCGTAACGACACTGTCGGAAAGTCGCGGCGTTTTGCCGAATCGCATGCGGTTCGGTTTTGCAACGCTCCGACTTTTTCGTACCTTTGTCATCGGACCAATCGACATCGTAAACATATGGAAGAGACGAACCACGCGATAGCCCGCTGGCTGACCGAAGCCGGATGGAGCGAAACGTATGTCAATCTGGCTGTCAAGGCAGTCATTATCCTGGGCATACTCGTCGTCGCCTATGCGGCGGCGGTTCTGTTCCGCCGCCTGGTCGTTCCGCTTCTGCAAAAAATCAGCGCCCGGACGAAAGCCGTGTGGGACGACCACCTTTTCAGCGACAGGGTGATGCACCGCGCGGCGCGCCTGATTCCGCCCCTGATCTGGTACGTCCTGCTCCGGGTGGCTTTCTACGACACGCCCGTTTTGCTGAACGTGCTGCACAAGGCCTGCCTGATCTACCTGATCGTCGCCGTCCTGCAACTCGTCGCGGCGTTCCTCGATACGCTCTACGAGATCTCCAGCCGCCACGAGACGCTGCGCAACCGTCCGCTGAAAGGCGTTTACCAGATGATCAAGCTGCTGGCGGTATGCGTCGGGGCGATTCTCATTGTCAGCATCCTCATCGGGCAGGACGCCACGGCCGTACTCGCGGGACTGGGCGCTTCGGCAGCCATCATCATGCTGATTTTCCGGGACAGCATCCTGGGGCTGGTCGCCGGCGTGCAGCTCTCGGCCAACGACATGCTGCGCCCCGGGGACTGGATCACAATGGCCAAATACGGCGCCGACGGCATGCGCATGGCGATGCTGATTTCGTCGTCGGCCGGCAACGACGTGATGTTCGACGAGGCGCTGTGCGAGCAGGGCCGCAACTTCGGCAACAAAATCTGGAACGCCTACCGCCTCCTGAACGGCTGGGCGGTGGACGCCGCAGCGGCGCAAAGCGAGAACAACCGTCTGGCCGTGGCGTGGTTCGGGCAGGCGTTGGGCCGCTCGCTGCGCCAGATCGCCGAGGATTTCAAGTCATACCGCATCTCGGAGGCCTTCAAGGAGGCTTACCGCCTCTTCTGGGACGATTTCAGCGGCTTGTACCTCGAGATGGCGAAGCCCGCCTACGGACAGCCCATCGACGCCCCGACGATGGAGGCGACGAAGGGCTATTTCGACGCCCTGATGCGCGTGCTGCACCCCTTCATGCCGTTCGTCACGGAAGAGATCTGGCAGGACCTCGCGCCCCGCGCCGAAGGCGCTTCGATCTGCGTGGCGCAGATGCCCGAGCCTGCGGCCGAAGACGCCGCGATGCTGGCGCGCTTCGAACTGGCGAAGGAGATCATCACCTCGGTGCGCAACATCCGCAACCAGAAGAGCCTGCCGCAGAAAGAGGCGCTGACGCTCCGGGTCATCGCCGATGAGAACTATCCCGCGGAGTTCGCCCCCGTCGTGATGAAGATGGCCAACCTCACGGCCATCGAGACCGTGGCGGAGAAGGACCCGGCGGCCGCGGCGTTCATCGTCAAGACGACGCAGTACTTCGTGCCGATGGCCGGAAAGATCGACGCCGAGGCCGAGCGCAAAAAACTCGCGGACGATCTGGCCTACTACGAGGGATTCCTCGCCTCGGTGATGAAGAAGCTCTCGAACGAGCGGTTCGTCGCCTCGGCGCCCGAGAAGGTGGTGGCCAACGAGCGCGCCAAGCAGGCCGACGCCGAAGCCAAGATCACGGCGATCCGCGAACAGTTGGCGGCGCTCGAATCCGGCAAATAAGCATTAAAACAGCTATCATGGCCCTACGATACAAACTCCTCCTGTCATGCTGCGCCCTGACCATGACGGCAGCCTGTGCCTATGCCCGGGGATTCAGACTGGAGGGAAGGATTGAGGGACTGCAAGCCGGAGACACCCTCCGTTTCGAGCGTATTCTCCTGCCTTCATGGAAGTACGGCCCGGGATTCGACGTCGTGGTCCGCAAACCGGGCGCATTCCGCTATCGGGGGAAGTCGGAACACGACCAGTACTACCTGATGACCTACCGCCCGAAAGCCGGAAGAGCCGCAGCCGGGGATCGCGGAGGCAAACCCGTCATCGTCAGGCCCGGCGATAGGATCGGCATGACCGGCTCGACGGATGCGATCTATTATTGCCGTCTCGGCGGAGGAATTTACGACGAGCCCATGCTGTCGAGCCTGCTGGCGGTCGATGATTCGCTCGGCCGGGTCCGGGGACGTTATCTGGAAGCGGCCAATCCGCACGGAAGCCTGTACCTGTTGATCGACAGGATACCCAAGTTGTCGTACACCCCGGCCAAGGAGGCGCGCAGGTTTTACAAGACATTGTCCGAAGGGTTGAAAACGAGCTATTTCGGCCGGATGTACGCAGACTGCATGGCAAGAATGGAACAACTCGCCGAAGGAAAACCGGCGCCGGATTTCACACTGGCAACGACCGAAGACCGTACTGTCGCCAAGGCTGATTTCAAAGGCCGATACCTGCTGCTCTACCATTGGGGATTGTGTCCCGGCTCGATCCATATCGACCGGCAGGTGAGCGATCTGTTCGAAAAGTACAAGGACAAAGGGTTGCAGGTGGTGGGACTGACCGAATCCATCGCCGATATCCGGAGCGTATACGAAAGTCTGCCCGCAGGCAAAAAAATGCCGTCGCCGGGTGTGGACGACATGCGCCCCGTGCTGGCCGGCATGCTGGAACACGGATGGATCGAAGCGGAACTGGAAACCGGTCATCCGGAAAACCGGCAGATCATGGAAACGTATGCCATCGAAGGCTGGCCGTTCTTCGTTCTGATCGGTCCGGACGGCACCATACTGGCACGCAATTACACGAATGCCTTTTACCGGGCGAAAAAGATTCTGGACAAGGAGCTGGGCGGAACGGCCGCCGAATGAACCGCGAAACGGCCGGCGGCGGTGCGGCAGGCGCAAGCCCCGGAAAACCGGACCGGAACATCCCGTCATAAACTCTATGTTTGATCTCTAATCTACGAATATTTTGTCTCCGATCACCATCTACACCGACGGCTCGGCCCTCGGAAACCCCGGGCCGGGCGGCTACGGCGCAGTGCTTCTCTCGGGACACCACCGCAAGGAGCTGTCGCAGGGATTCCGCCTCACGACCAACAACCGCATGGAGCTGATGGCCGTGTGCGTGGCGCTCGAAACGCTCAAGTTCGAGGGTTCGGACGTGGTCATCTACTCCGATTCGAAATACGTCGTCGACGCCGTTTCGAAAGGCTGGGTCTTCGGCTGGGTCCGCAAGGGATTCGCGGGCAAGAAAAACCCCGATCTCTGGATGCGTTTCCTGCGCGTGTACAACCGCCACAACGTCCGTTTCGTCTGGGTCAAGGGCCACGCCGAAACAGTCGAGAACAACC
>ERZ791837.1334-NODE-1334-length-16321-cov-3.490041_pt1 | contig 16321 bp, 14 predicted proteins | sample MGYA00510292_ERZ791837 | MGnify/ENA primary metagenome ERZ791837 (study PRJEB30046, sample SAMN00715259) | human gut metagenome | study: EMG produced TPA metagenomics assembly of the A metagenome-wide association study of gut microbiota in type 2...
GGCATCAGCGGCTTTACCCATTTCGCCTCCGAGTGCATCAATTTCTCTGACAAGGTGACCTTTAGCCGTTCCACCGATAGACGGATTACAAGGCATATTAGCAATCTGATCGAGAGAAATAGTAAAAAGTGCTGTCTTACAACCAAGTCTTGCTGCTGCAAGTGCTGCTTCAACGCCTGCATGACCTGCACCGATAACAGCAACATCAAAAGAACCCATATGATACATCTAATCAACTCCTACAATATCGCTTAAAAAATGTTCCACGTGGAACATTTTGAAAATACATCAATAAATAAAAGTAAGCAATAATAAGAAATGCTCCACCTAAAACACAAGTCATAAGAAAAGTGTTCCACGTGGAACATTTCTATCTAAAAAACGGATAGAAATGTAATAAATGCAGCTGCAATATCAGCGATCAGGCAATAAAGTGATGAGATTTATCTCAGGCGGATTAAAGAGCCTGATTTTACCAAGCCCTGCTGAAACATATAGTTGAGATGATTGTGATTTATACAACCCACGAGTGTAAACAGGAAAGAATTTACGTTCAGGAGAAAGCAGACCGCCAATAAAAGGAAGCCTGATAACACCACCGTGAACGTGTCCAGATAGAATAAGATCTGCATTCCATAATGCTAAAGTTTCAAAAACAAGAGGATTATGCACAAGTAAAACTGTACACTCTGAACGTACACCAATATCATTTTCAAGTTTTTCCAAAGAGTAGGAAGCAAGATTTTTATAGCTGAAATTCTCATCATGATAAACACTTGTATCAAGTGAAGCACCAATAAATTTAAGTACATCACTGCCATTTTGCAGCGTATATTCTGAATTAAAAAGAATATGAACTCCTGAATTTTTCAGAGTTTCAAAATAAGTTGCCATAACCTTTTCAGGTAAATCAATTTCATGATTGCCAACAGAAAAGAGCACAGGGGATATTTTAGACAACGATTTGCAAAATCTTCCTGCGGAGGCAAAATCCCGCATATCACGTGAAATCAGATCGCCTGTAATAACAATAATATCAGGATTTTCCTTTTTTACACGTTTTATAATACGTGATTGATCCTTTCCGAATTTCCTGTGATGAATATCGGATATTTGCATAATCCTAAGTCCGCTAAAAGATAAAGGCAGCTTTTCCAGATAAACATTCTGCCTGCGAGTAATAATTATAAAACGCTCTGTTATAGAGCAAATAATTATAACTAAAATAAAAGCTGCTATAAAGTACAAAAAAATAATCATTTTACCAATCACCAAAATAAAAAGCGGATATGTCCTCAATAGAAGGACAATCATAAAAAACGGGTTTCCGGCAGCATATAACCGCCGGTACCCGAAAATATATTATTCAGTTTCGTCAGTGTTGTTTTCGTTATCAGCAGATTCAATTTCAACGGTTTCAGCAGAATCATCATGAGGAGCACTTGTAAACGCAACAACAGTATTGCCGGAAGTAACTTTCATGGTACGAACACCCTTAGCAGTTCTTCCCATAACACGAATATCCTCGCAGCGAACACGAATAATAACACCATCACTGGAAATTAGGATAATATCTTCCGATGGTTCAACCATACGAATTCCACATACATCACCACGTTCTGAGTCAGTATTATAATTCTTAATGCCAAATCCTCCTCTGTTCTGAATTCTGTATTCAGATGCAGCACTTCTTCTGCCGTAACCGTTAGTGGTAATAGTAAGCAGATCAGCATTTTCACGTTCACGTGCAATGGCAACGACCTCATCGCCTGTACGAAGTGCAATAGCACGCACACCATGTGCACTTCTGCTCATAGGTCTTACATTATTTTCATTTGTACGCAGTATCATACCGTTTCTTGTTGCAATAAAGAGATTATCCTCTCCTTCTGTCAGAAGAACACCTGCTATCTCATCACCTTCGTCAAGACCAATTGCAATAAGACCATTCTTGCGTACATTCTTATAAGCAGAAAGTTCAGTACGCTTGATCTTACCCCTTTTAGTTACAATATTTACAAACTTACCCTCTTCAAAGTCAGCAGTATGAAGCATAGCAGCAATATGTTCGTCATCACCCATAGTTATAAGATTCACTATATTAAGACCCTTTGAAGTTTTACCGCCCTCAGGTATCTCATAGCATTTCAGCTTATACATAATGCCCTTATTGCTGATAAACATAATGTGATCATGGGACGAGCTTATAAACATCTCGCTTACATAGTCCTCAGCACGCTGTTTCATACCATTTACACCTCTGCCGCCTCTGCGCTGGAGCTTGTAAGTGTCAGAAGGCATACGCTTCATATAGCCGCCATTTGTATAGGTAACAACACATTCTGTAACAGGAATAAGATCCTCAATCTCCACTTCGCCGCATACATTTTCGATCATAGTACGGCGTGGGTCAGAGAATTTACGTGCTATTTCACGAAGATCAGTACGTATAATATCTTTAACAAGCTTTTCATCAGCAAGAATAGCAAGATATTCAGCAATCTTCTTTGTTATCTCATAAAGCTCGTCAGTAACTTTCTTACGTTCCATACCGGTAAGAGCGCCAAATCGCATCTGAACGATAGCATCAGCCTGTTCCTCTGTAAGTCCGACCTGAGCATCAAGATGATACTGAGTCATATCGTATTCACTTCGGTCAAGCAGTTCTGACATATCAATATCCTTAAATCGCTCAATAAGTCTTTGCTTACCCTCAGGAATGGTCTGACTTGAACGAAGAATGTTTATAACCTCATCAATATAGTCAATTGCGACCACAAAACCCTGTAGTATATGAGCACGTTTTTTAGCTTTTGCAAGCTCAAACTTAGTACGGTTAGTTATAACCTCTATCTGGAAGTTAAGGTAATGTTCCAGAATCTGTTTAATCGAGAGAATTTTAGGTTCACCGTTCACAAGCGCCAGCATAATAACACCAACAGTATCCTGAAGCTGCGTATAGCTATAAAGCTTATTAAGAACGATCTCAGCATTTGTATCCTTTTTAAGTTCAATTACGATTCTCATACCTTCACGGCTGGATTCATCCTGAATATGAGAAATTCCCTCAACACGCTTATCCTTAGCCAGCTGTGCAATACTCTCAACAAGACGTGCCTTATTTACCATATAAGGTATCTCAGTAACAATAATAGCATCTCTGCCACGAACCTTTTCAAAGTCAACCTTGCTTCGAAGAGTGATCTTTCCTCTGCCGGTATTATAAGCCGCACGAATGCCTGCCTTACCCATAATAATACCGCCTGTCGGAAAATCAGGACCCTTTATCTTATCCATGATCTCTTCTATAGTACAGTCAGGCTCGTCCATAAGCAGTTCCAGGCCCTCTACAACCTCTCCCAGATTATGAGGAGGGATATTAGTTGCCATACCAACAGCGATGCCCACAGAGCCGTTTACAAGGAGATTTGGGTAACGTGACGGAAGAATAACAGGTTCCATAAGTCTTTCATCATAGTTTGGCATAAACGGAACTGTTTCTTTCTGAATATCAGTAAGCATTTCAAGAGAGATCTTAGACATTCTTGCCTCAGTATAACGATAAGCAGCAGGCGGATCGCCGTCTACAGAACCGAAGTTACCCTGACCGTCAACAAGCATATATCTCAGAGAGAAAGGCTGTGCCAGACGAACCAAAGCATCGTAAACGGAAGAATCACCATGAGGATGATAGCTACCCAGCACAGAACCGACCGTATCCGCACACTTATGATATGCCTTATCAGGAGTCAGATTTTTTTCATACATTGTATAGAGAATACGGCGGTGAACCGGTTTCAGACCGTCACGCACGTCCGGAAGTGCTCTTGAAACAATGACCGACATAGCGTACTGCAAAAATGACTGCTGTACTTCAGTGCTTATTTCAATTGGAACTATCTTACCGTCACGATTCTCCAGTTTATTTTCCATGTTTTCATTATTTTCACTCATGTAAATTCACCTTTAAATTTTGCAGCGGAAACGTTTGCCTATCTTATTTTCAAGATGACATCGAATTATTTCCGCCTGATTATCATACAGTGCGTATTTCGGAAGAACATAAAATGCCTGTTTGCCACGGCAAATGAGAAAAAACTCATACTTTTCAATTACTGAAAGATTCTTGTCAAAGTAAATTTCAGTAGGTGGATTAGAAGGGATCTCATCATTTGGTACGTCCTGAATATATTCAGATGGAACAGCAGCAAAAGTCATTTTCTCTTCATCCATTGAGAAAACAAACTCATCACCCTCTACCTCACGAACAACATCCATAACACTTCTTCTCATTCTTCTTGGATTATACCAAAGCACAAAAATGAGAGCAGCACAAAGAGCAAGCAGGAAAAATGCTATCTTATTATCGGGATTTACAGCGCCATGATACCCAAAATCTGCTGCCAAAACAAGCAGTAAAAGCTGCAATATCCTGTTTTTAGGAAAGACAAAACGATTCTGATAACACTTGTAAGCACTTGCGTAAAGATCATAGCTTATCTGATATGGCGCAGTTTCAGGAATTATCTTATCCGAAGTATGTTTATCAGATAATATATTCACTTCTTCCGGCTCAGGTTCAGAACAGGCACCAGAAATTTCTGCATTCTCTGTATATTTTGTATTATCATTATCGTCTGAAATATCATCTTTTTCTTCTGTATCAGTATCGCTTATAACTTCCTTTATTAAATCATCTGTATTATCTTTATAATCAGTCATAAACAAAACTCCTTAGATATCCAGATTCTGTACGTAACGTGCATTATTCTCAATAAACTCACGTCTTGGTGCAACCTTGTCACCCATAAGAACAGTAAATACTTCGTCAGCACGTTCAGCATCATCAAGCTCAACACGGATCATAGAACGTGTTTCAGGATTCATAGTAGTATCCCAGAGCTGCTGTGAACTCATCTCACCAAGACCTTTATATCGCTGGACTTCGATCTTAGCATTACCCTTTTCATTTGCCTGAAATTCAGCAATAAACTTATCACGTTCAGCCTCATCAAAAGCGTACTTAAATTTTTTTCCCTTTGAAACTTTAAAAAGCGGCGGCTGCGCAAGATATATATTACCGTTAGTAATAAGCGGACGCATAAAGCGGAAAAAGAACGTAAGCAAAAGTGTACGAATATGAGAACCGTCAACGTCGGCATCCGCCATAATAATGATCTTGCCGTATCTGAGTTTAGACAGGTCAAAGTCCTCACCAATTGAAGTACCAAGTGCTGTAACAACCGGCATAAGCTTTTCATTACCGTAAACTTTATCAATACGAGCTTTTTCAACGTTCAGCATCTTGCCCCAAAGAGGAAGAATAGCCTGATAACGTCTGTCTCTTCCTTCTTTAGCAGAACCGCCCGCAGAGTCACCCTCGACAATATAAAGCTCAGTGCCGTCAACACCCTTTTCAGAGCAGTCTGCAAGCTTTCCAGGCAGACTCGCACTTTCCATAGCAGACTTACGTCTTGTAAGATCTCTTGCCTTCTTAGCAGCCTCACGAGCTTTCTGCGCAGAAAGGCTCTTTTCAAAAATACCTTTTGCAGTCTCAGGATTTTCATCAAGAAAATCCATAAGTTTTTCAGTAACAAGCTTTTCAATAAATGGCTTCACCTGTGGATTGCCAAGTCTGCCCTTAGTCTGACCTTCAAATTCACACTCAGTCAGTTTAACAGAAATAACAGCCGTCAGACCTTCTCTTACATCATCGCCCAAAAGCTTAGTACCGTCTTTAAGCAGATTCATTTTTTTGCCGTATTCATTAATTACCTTAGTAAGAGCATTCTTAAATCCGACCTCATGAGTACCGCCGTCAATAGTATGGATATTATTTGCAAATGAAAGCACAAGCTCATTGTAGCTGTCATTATACTGCATAGCAATTTCGCCGAATGAATCGCCATCCATACCTGATAAATAGATTATTTCATCAGATAAAGGAGTAACACCTCTCACCTTGTGAAGATGCTCAACAAAGTGACGTATACCACCTTCATAATAAAGTTCTTCTGTAACGATAGCAGAAGAATTTCTCTTATCTGAGAATACAATTTTTATACCTGCATTAAGAAAAGCTTGCTCACGCAATCTTTTAAGCAGAACCTCGTAATCATAGACAGTATTTTCAAAGATCTCAGGATCAGCCTTAAACATAACGGATGTACCGTTTTCAGATGTTTCATCTATGATCTTCAGCTCTTCATTATAAGCTCCACGTTCAAATCTCTGAAAATGAACGTGTTTTCCGTCTTTAACAGTAAGTTCAAGCCATTCGGACAGTGCATTGACAACAGACGCACCAACGCCGTGCAGACCGCCTGAAACCTTATAACCTCCGCCGCCGAATTTGCCGCCTGCATGCAGAATAGTATAAACTACCGTAGCAGCAGAAATACCCTCTTTAGGGTGAATACCGACAGGGATACCTCTGCCGTTATCGGAAACACGAATAACGTCATCTGGCAGAATTTCGACATTTATCTCAGTACAAAAGCCTGCCAGTGCTTCATCAATTGAATTGTCCACGATTTCGTAAACAAGATGATGCAAACCTTTAGAACCCGTAGAGCCGATATACATACCCGGACGTTTCCGGACAGCCTCAAGACCTTCGAGAACTTGAATTTGATTTTCATCATAGCTCTCAGCATGAGGAATCTGTTCTTCTATCATGTTTTTTTCCTCCTATAAAAATTCATGTCAAGGACAACACCACAAAAGGTGTTCTCAACATAAGTGTACAGTCTTTCCACAACGTTTTCAACAGACTGTGGAAAAATCATTTTTCTTAGAAATTTCCGGACAATATTAAATTCACTTTAAAATTATCCTACCATTTTTCAACAGAATACGCTGTCCGTCAAGCTCAGGTATCAACACCTCATCATGACAAGTAGTTATAAAAACCTGCATATCCCTGATTATAGTATAAACTACCTCCTGACGATTTCGATCAAGTTCACCCAGAACGTCGTCAAGAAGAATAACAGGCGATTCTTTTTTGGCAGCGCCGTAAAGCTGCGCCTGTGAAAGTTTAAGTGCCAGTGCAAGGCTCTTTTTCTGTCCCTGAGAGCCAAATTCTTTTGCACTTACACCATTTATCAAAAGTTCAAGATCATCTCTGTGTACGCCGCATGAGGTAAATCCAAGCTCAGTATCCTGCGATCTTGCAGCCTTCAGCTTTTCGTAATAGGCTTCTTCAAGCTCTGACGACGAATCAGCTGAGATCTCCGGTCTTTTGCCGAAAATCTGACTTTTATAAGCTGCATTTATCTCCTCCGCACCGGAAGAGATCCTGCCGTAAAGCTCCCTGCACGCTTCCTCAAGCTTTTCGGAATAAGACTGTCTCCTGAGAGCGATATACGTTCCAACAGACGCAAGCTGCCTATCCCATATATCAAGTATAGCCTCTGTCTGAGAAAGGGGCAGACGCTGCTTTAAAACCGCATTACGCTGAGATAATATAAGCTGATACCGCCTTACAGACGATACACCTCGTCTGTGAAGCTGAGAAAAGCAAAGATCAAGAAAGCTTCTGCGAATCTCAGGTCCGCCTGTAATAAGTTCCGTATCATCAGGAGTAAATGCCACACAAGTATATATATCAAAAAGGTCGCTTGTCTGTCTTACTGGTACTCCGTTAAGCGTTATCTTTTTTTCACGGCTTCCCGGCGACATTTCGCAAATGAGTTTCTGTTCACGCCTACCGTCATGAAAAAATATCTCAACATAAAGCGAACTTCCGGCAAAGCTTAAATAATCTTTCTCTTTTGTTTTTCTGAAACTTCTGCACCCTGTAAAAAGCCATAGTGCTTCGAGAAGATTGGTCTTTCCCTGAGCATTTTCACCCGATATTACGTTATATCCTGCGTCAGGTATAAAACTTACATCACAGAGATTTTTAAATCCGTCAATGTTTACTTTAGTAAGCCTCATGCCATGGCCGCTTCAATGCGAAGAGTTGCAGCACCGCTTATGGACACAATATCCCCAGGTCTTATCTTCTTGCCTCTCATAGTACATACCTCTCCGTTTACAAGAACTTCACCATTTTGAACGGTTTCCTTTGCAATACCGCCTGTTTCACATACTCCTGCAAACTTAAGAAGTGCGTCAAGCTTAATAAATTCAGTTCTTATAGCAATTTTCTCTTCCATAATTCTCAATCCTTTAACTGAATAGGCATAAGCAGGAATATAAAGCTTTCACCCTGCATAGGAACAATTTTTACTACTCTGTTTCCACCGGACATCTGTATCTTTACAGAATCACAGTCAGAGGCACGTACAGCTTCCAGCAAAAAGCGGTTATTAAGACCTATCTTTACATCAGGACCGCTTATCTTTATCGGAATAGTATCATTTATCTCACCAATACCGGTTTTGCAGCGTACATTAAGACTTCCACCGCTGAATATACATCTTATAGGAGCGTTAAATTTGCTGTTTATCAGAAGAGAACATCTCTCAAGACATCTTGTAAGATCGCCTGTACTTACAATTACCTCAGTGTTAAAAGTTGCAGGTATACTGCTTCTGTAATTGTGAAATTCACCTTCCAGAAGTCTTGAAAAAACAATATAACCGTCAAACTCAAATATAATGTGGCTTCTGCTTACGGATATAACACACTGTTCCTTTGCATCATCTTTAAGCATATTTGCAACTTCAGTAACAGTTCTCTTAGGTACAACAAACTGCATAGATTCTTTAGCATCAGCCTTTTCATTGCGTATAGCAAGTCTAAATCCATCAATAGCAACAACACTGAGAACATCATCTCTCACCTCAAAAAGCTCACCTGTCAGGACAGGTTTTGCCTCATTAAGGCAGGCAGCATAACTTGTTTGATTTATCATGGATTTGAGAACTTGCTGATCTATATGCATACCCTCATCCATATTCATATCAGGCAGTGCAGGGTATTCCTCCGCAGACATAGCTGAAATGTGGAATTCAGTGGCCTCGCAGTACATACTTACGTTTAAATTATCATCTATCTCAAAGCGTACCATATTGCCGGACATACGGCGTACAACTTCACTCAGAAGTCTTGCATTTATAACAAACTCACCGTTATCACCTGTTTCAACATCAAGATTCTTCTGAATGCCAAATTCCAGGTCATATCCTGTAAGCTCCAGATTGTCAGGACTGAGCCTGCACTTGATTCCTTCAAGGGCAGCAATAGTTGAACGCTGTGCAATACCCTTTGAAACGTGAGCAACAGCATCGTAAAGAGACTGCTTATCGCAGATAAATTTCATCATATAATAAATACCATCCTTTATTGGAATGAAAAGCAGCTTTTTGTTTCAATGTACTTTTAACAATACCTTAATCAGAATTAAACAGTACTGAATAGAATATACTTTAAACAGGAAAGTCTGCTGTGGAAAGTGTGGTTTCAACACTTATCATCTGAAACGCAGCTTTGCTGCGTAAAAAAAGAATAGAAAGAAGAAAAAATAAAATAGTAGTAGTAGTAGACAGGTTGAAACTGTGGAAACAACACTTATAAAGCTGAATTGCGTTAATATTATTCAAAATGAGTAATATTGAAAAAACGTTGAAAAGTCAAAACTGATTTTTCATTTTGAAAAGTGCAGAAATTGTGGAGTTGAAAATAAAAGAATGTGGAAAAATCAGTGGAAAAAATCACCCGTCGGCATATAGCCGACAGGAAAAAGTGGAAACTATATAATATGTTTAATGTTGAATAATGTATATCTGCTGTCGGGGGATGTTAGTAAATACTGGGAATTGCTTAAAAAAGTTTTTCAACCTTGTTTTCAACAGACTGTTGAAAGCTGTGTTGAAACTGGTTTAAACCATGTGGAAACAGGTCATATGCGGCTTTTATCACGTATATTTTTAATAATATCTGAAACCAGCTGCTTTAAGTTTTCATCACGCTTCATGCCTGCTTCAATATTGTTGATGGCATAAACAATAGTAGAGTGGTCACGTCCACCGAACTCTGTGCCTATAGACTGGAGCGGCATCTGTGTTATCTCACGTACAACGTAAATAGCAACCTTACGTGCAGTAGAGATCTGACTTGATCGCTTGCTTGAACGTATCTCCTCAGGAGTCACGCCGTAAACATCAGCAACCTCAACAATGATCTTTTCTACGGTTATCGGAATAGGCTGGTCATCGTTCAGAATGTCTTTTATGACACTCTGAGCCATAGAAATAGATGGCGGTGAACCTGCAAGATGCTTGAGCGCTTTCAGTTTCTTTACAGCACCTTCCAGCTGACGTATATTTGATTTCAGTCTGTTTGCGATAAATTCTGAAACATCATCCGGTATTACCAAGTCGAGAAGCTCTGCCTTGCGGCGGATAATAGCTATTCTTGTTTCAAAATCAGGAATAGAAATATCGGTAATAAGACCCCACTCAAAACGTGTTCTTATTCTTTCTTCCAGAGTTTTCAGTTCCTTTGGCGGCTTATCGGATGTGATGACGATCTGTTTACCCTCAGCATGAAGTTTATTAAATGTATGGAAGAATTCTTCCTGCATACGATCCTTATTGCTGAAAAACTGAATATCGTCGATAAGAAGCAAGTCTGCACTGCGATACTTGTCATGGAAACTTATCATGTTGTTTTCGTTTATACCTTTAATAAGGTCGTTTCCGAATTCTTCGCTTGTAACATATATAATATTGTAGCTTGGATAATTCTGCTTTACCTCATGGGCAATAGCGTGCATAAGGTGGGTTTTTCCGAGTCCTGAAGGACCATAAATAAAGAGCGGATTGTAATTTTTACCCGGTTCTTTAGCAACAGCAGTGCAGGCAGCATAGGCAAACTCGTTTGATCTGCCTACAATGAATGTAGAGAAAGTGTACTCGTAATTTGCACCTTCCAGGGATTTTTCAAGAGATGCGTGACGCTTGTCTATCTCCTCCGCATTTCTTGGGGAAGATTCGCGTGGATTGATGTAATCGTCATCTGTTTCGACTACCTGAATGACCATTTCAACCGGAAAGCCGAGAACATTCTCAAAAGCTTCTTTCAGAAGATCCTCATAATTTTGTAGAACGATATTTCGCTGGAAGTCAGACTGGACAGTAAAGGCAGCGATAGAACCGCTGAGACTGAGAGGCTGAAGAGAGCCTATCCAGAGCTTGACAGCGACTTCAGAAAGACCACCCTCCTTGAGACAGTACTCCTTTACACGGGCAAAGACATCTTCAAATGAATTCATATGCTTCGTCTCCTTTAAAAAATATTGTTGTGTTACCAGACCTGTTTAATGATCTGAGAATATTAAACAGGTCTATTGAGATAAAATGCAGCAGGAAGCTGTTTTCTTTATAAAAAGCTGTTCTTCCATAAGAACAATATAATACTGATTTTAACCGAACATCACTGTCAATTTATAAAAATCAGTATAAATCAAGCTATAACTTCAACATCTGCTTGTTGAAAGAAGAGTAGATATTACTCTTAATAATAGTATATCACAAATTCCCACTCAATGCAAGGGGTTTCAATTCATTTCTCAACATTTTTTGTTGAAAGTTAAAGAATATAGCGAATATCATTGTTGAAAAATTATAAATAAAACCGCATAAATACATTAGTATATCCGTATGAATAAAAAAGAGGAAGAAAAAAAGAAAAAACCCTTGACAAGGGGGAAAAAATGGGTTATAATATTGTGGAAAAGGTCTTTGGATGTGGTGAGCGAATAAAAGGCTCACATGGAAAGAGCCTTGTATCAGATAATGAAACCCGAGAGGAGGAGAACAGAAATGAAAAGAACTTATCAGCCGAAGAAGCTGCACAGAAAGAAGGAGCACGGCTTCATGAAGAGAATGGCAACCTCGAACGGAAGAAAGGTTTTAGCTCGTAGAAGAGCCAAGGGCAGAGCAAGACTTAGCCACTAACGAGTCAGACCACAAATTATTTTGTGGTCTTTTTGTTTTAGTGCAGCACCGTACATTCTTTGTACGGTGCTGTAATAGTAGGAAAACTTCCAAAGGAACGGAGGTAATTATGCTGCATACAGAGATCCTTAAACGCAACAAGGATTTTGTAACGCTTTATCAGCGTGGAAAGACGGTAGTATCACCATATGTGGTAATCTATGTGCGGAAAAACAGACTTAAATACAACAGACTTGGAATAACAGCCGGCAAAAAAGTAGGTGGAGCTGTGCAGAGAAACCGTGCGAAGAGAGTGATAAGAGCTGCATACAGGGAAGCAGAGCAGCTGTTTCCGGTGGGTACTGACATGGTAATAGTAGCAAGAGCAGCTATATGTGACATTCGTTCTACGGAGCTTACGCAGTTTTTAACAGGACAAGGACTTCGCAGGATAAAGAGATGTTTGTCTGAGTCTGGAGGAAAGAGCAAGTGAAATACCTTGTGATATTTCTTATAAAAGTTTACAAAAAGTGTATATCTCCGCTTAAGCCTCCGTGCTGCCGATTTTATCCTACTTGCTCCAGCTATGCCATAACGGCAGTAAAGAGATTCGGAGCGATAAGGGGTACATACCTTGCGGTAAAAAGAATACTCAGATGTCACCCATGGAATATAGGCGGTGTAGATTACGTTCCGGAAGAATTTCCAGGCTTTATTAGGAAAAAAGAGATAAACGAAGGTAAGATCATTTATCCCCGGAAAGGAAAGATCCAATGAATATTTTGTATGACATTCTCGGCGTACCATTTGGGTACGTAATGCGCTTTATCTATAATTTAGTACAGAATTACGGCGTGGCAATTATATTGTTTACTATTTTCTCAAAGCTGCTGCTGTTTCCGATCAACTATAAAACACAAAAGAGCTCTGCCAAGATGCAGAGACTGAATCCTAAGCTTAAGGCACTCAGAAAGAAGTATGAGAAAGAACCTCAGAAGCTTCAGGAGGCACAGATGGCACTTTATCAGGAGGAGGGAGTAAACCCAGGAGCCTCCTGTCTTCCTATGTTTCTTCAATTCTTCCTGCTTTTTGGTATATTGGCGGTTGTGTACAAGCCTCTTACTCATGTACTGGGATACAGCGGCGATGTAATTGATAACGTAGTAAATCTCGTAAAGGATCAATTTCCTGAGATAGCAAGCAGATTTAAAGGCGGAGACCTTCGTGAGGAGCTTTATGTTATGGAAGCCTTCAAGGAAAACTCAGGGCTTTTTAACGTAGCAGGCTTTGATAACAGTGTTGTTGCAAATTTCCTTGATAATTTCAATTTCCTTGGTATCGACCTTGGCAAAACTCCGAATATCAAGGACTTCAGTAATATTGGACTTTGGTGCATTCCATTTATTTCAGGTATTTTGCAGCTTACAATGACCATCTACACACAGATCGTAAACAAGAAGAAAAATCCTGATCAGCCGAATATGGGCTGCATGAACATCATGCTCTATGGTATGCCTATTTTCTCGATTTGGTTTGCATTTAACGTACCGGCAGGTGTAGGCTTCTACTGGGCTTGTTCTTCACTGGTATCTCTTCTTATCCAGATTGGTCTCAATAATTACTTCACACCTGAGAGAGTAGATAAGATATGCGAAAAAGACAATGCTAAAAGTAAAGCAAAGTATGCAAACGGAAAGAAGAGCTTTTCTCAAAGAATGATGGAAGCTCAGAATCAAGCAGCGGCAGCTTCCGGTATCAATTCTTCAAGAGATGCTGATACAGAAAGTATGTCCAGAAAAGAAAGAACAGAATATGAGAGTCAGCGTATAAAAGAAGCAAGAAAGCGTATGGCTGAAAAATATGGTGAAGATTATTCCGATGATGAATAATTTACCGATAGGAAAAATGAAAGGTTGAGCACAAATGACTGAAATATTTACCGTAAAAAAGATGGAACAAGCTAAGAAGATGGCGTCTGAACAATTTGGCGTATCTGAAGATCTCATCGTATTTCGGGTTCTTGAAGAGAAAAAAGGCTTTTTCGGCAAGATGAAGGTTGAAGCTATATATGAGGAAGAAGTAGCTCCCAAGACAGCAGCTCCTGCAAAGAGAGCAGATGCTGTCCCTCCTATCGTTAATATGCCTGATGTATTTGATATTGATACAAAGGAAGAGACTGTAAAGGTTTCTGATACTTCTGAAGAAGTTGATGAAAATACGGCAGCAGATGAAGAAGCAGTGCAGCAGACTGAGGTAACAGAAGAAGTATGTACAGCAGCAGAGGAGCTTTCCGAGGACGAGATTTCTGATAACCTTAAATCTGCAAGAAGCTATATTATTGCTATTTATGAGAAGATGGGCGTTAAGGTAAATGTAACTATATTCAGTATAGAAAACGGCATTCTCATGAATGTAACGAGTGATAATAAGAGTGGTATTATTATTGGCAGACGTGGTGAAACTCTTGATTCTATCCAGTATCTGGCAAGTATTATTGCAAATAGAGGTATGGAGGAATACAATAGGATCATGCTTGACAGCAACGGTTACAGAATAAAGCGCCGCAAGACACTGGAGCAGCTTGCAGAGAAGATCGCAAGAAATGTTCTACGTTCAGGACGTTCTACAACACTTGAACCTATGAATCCTTATGAGAGAAGAATCATTCATTCAAAGATAGCAGAGATCGACGGCGTAGTATCACACAGTGTGGGTGAAGATCCATATCGTAAGGTAGTAGTAGCACCTCCAAGTGGACAAGGCCGCAGAAACCGCAGAAACGGCGGAAGTAATGGCAGCAGGAAGCCATATCGTGAAAAGCGTCCTGAGGATTTCAAGCCAAGCAATCTCGACAACATGAAAACAAGCTTTGAAAAGGACTATAAGAAGCCGAGACCGGAAGATGAACTTGGTACAGGTCTTTACGGAAAGATCGAACTTTAATAGAATAATAAGAATCAAGGGAAGCGGAGGGTCTGCTTCCCTTATTTTTAAGGAGGTAACTAAAAAATGACCGGTACAACAATCGCCGCAATATCTACTCCACAGGCAGAGGGAGGAATTGCTGTTATACGAATATCGGGAGATAAGGCACTTGAGATAGCTGATAAAGTATTCTGCACAGCATCAGGCAGACTGCCTTCAGAAATGAAAGGTTATACCTGCGCATATGGTCACGCCGTAAAGGACGGAGAAGTTATAGACGAGGGCGTGCTTACTGTTTTCAGAGCGCCGAAGAGTTATACAGGCGAAGATGTAGTAGAAATTTCCTGTCATGGAGGAATATATGTTTCACGCCGAACGCTGCGTGCTGTTATAGAATCAGGAGCAGTACCCGCACAGGCAGGAGAGTTTACAAAAAGAGCATTTGAGTTCGGAAAAATATCTCTTATAGAAGCCGAAGCTGTAATGGATATAATTTCAGCCGATTCAGAAAGAGAACTTAGGTTTGCACGTTCTCTTCAGGATGGTGCAGTATACAGAAGAATAAGAAAGATAATAGATAAGATAGTTGAGGTTTTAGGTGCACTTGCAGCGTGGGCAGATTATCCTGAGGACGATATACCGGAGGTAGAACCTATGACACTCAGGAAAAATCTCACAGAGATATGTTCTGACCTTGTAAAAACTATAAATACAGGTGATTACGGCAGAATAATTAAAGAAGGTGTTTCTGCTGTTATAATTGGCAGACCAAATGTAGGCAAGTCTACTCTCTTCAATCTTTTAAACGGCTGTGAGAGAAGTATTGTTACCGATATAGCAGGTACAACACGTGATGTAGTAGAAGAGAGTATTCGTCTGGGGGATATTACACTTCGTCTGTGGGACACAGCAGGTCTTAGGGAAACTGATGATGTGATTGAGAAAATAGGCGTAAATATAGCAAAGGAACGTCTTGAGAGAGCCGATCTGGTACTTGCTGTATTTGACGGCACAGAACCGCTTCATCAGGAGGATCATGAGCTTTTGATGAAGCTAAAAGGCAAGCGTACTATAGCTGTTATAAACAAGATAGATAAAACTTCTGAGAGTACTCTCAAGGATAATATGTTTGGTCAGTTTGAAAGATGTATAGGAATGTCTGCAAAGGAAGGAACAGGTCTTGAAGATTTGCGTGAAGCCATAGAAGAGATGTTCTATAATGGAGAAGTAACACCTGAAATGGGTATTCTTTCCAATGAAAGACAGCTTGAATGTGCGAGGGCAGCTGAAAGGTCTGTATCTTTGGCATTGGAGGCATTAGAAGCAGGAGAAAATCTTGATGCTGTTACAGTACTTTTAGATGAAGCAGCAGAAGAACTAATGAATCTGACAGGTGAACGGGTATCCGAAAAGGTAGTAGAAGATGTATTCTCAAGATTTTGTGTAGGAAAATAAATAAAAGTTTTTTGATGCAGCTATTTTTCAAAAATGCTGCCGAGGTCCAGGGC
>ERZ791837.1339-NODE-1339-length-16253-cov-3.287196_pt1 | contig 16253 bp, 8 predicted proteins | sample MGYA00510292_ERZ791837 | MGnify/ENA primary metagenome ERZ791837 (study PRJEB30046, sample SAMN00715259) | human gut metagenome | study: EMG produced TPA metagenomics assembly of the A metagenome-wide association study of gut microbiota in type 2...
CCCCCCCTCCCCGCCCCCGCCGGACGCCGCCCTGGTCATTGACCGCATCATCATCAGAGGTGAAGGTACGGCCTCCCGCGTGGCGGACTCCCTGCAAACGGCTCTCCGTATCAACCCGGACGAGGTGCGGGCCATCATTACCCGCCCGGGGGAAGAAGCCGCCGTCCAGGCCTTCCACACCCGGTACCGCAACCCGGAAACGGGCTTCCTGCTCCCCCAGCTTACGCCGCGCCATTTTTCCTTTAACCCCCCCCTGGGCGCCTGTCCGGCCTGCCAGGGGTCCGGACTTAATGACCGGGAGGACGCCCCATGCCCGGCCTGCGGAGGCCTGCGGCTCTCCCCGCTGGCGCTGGCCGTGACCATGCATACCCCGGGCCGGGCCTACAATCTGGCGGAACTGACGGCCCTGCCGCTGGAAGACATGGCCGGGGAAGTGGAGAAGCTGGAAACGCCGGCCTCCCTGGCAACGGCCCTGAACCCGCTCATGGGGGAGATCAACAAGCGCGTGCGCTTCCTGAATGAACTGGGCCTTTCCTACCTCTCCCTGGACCGTCAGGCGAACACCCTCTCCGGCGGGGAACTGCAGCGGGCGCGCCTGGCCTCCCAGCTGGGTGGAGCCCTTTCCGGGGTCCTCTACATTCTGGACGAGCCTACCGCGGGACTGCACCCTTCCGATACGGACCGCCTTCTGCATGCGCTCCGGTCTCTCCGGGACCAGGGCAATACCGTCCTGGTGGTGGAGCACGATGAACAAATCCTGAACGCGGCTGACCACCTGGTGGACATGGGGCCCGGCTCCGGAGCCAACGGAGGACGCATCCTGGCCCAGGGAACCCTCCCGGAAATTCTGGAAAACACGGAGAGCCCCACCGGGGCATGGCTCTCCGGCAAACGGAGCATGCCCGCCTCCGCGCACCGTGCGCTCCCTTCCAGCCGCCTGATTCTGGCGGGAGCGGCCAAACACAACCTCAACAATGTCACCCTGAGCATTCCGGTGGGCGCGCTGACCTGCATCTCCGGCCCCTCCGGGTCCGGAAAATCCACCCTTGTCCGGGACTGCCTCATTCCTGCGGTCAGACAGGACCTGGCCGGGAAAAAGGGTGTCCCGCGCATCGTGCAGGGATCGGAACACCTCAACCGCCTCGTCGTCATTGACCAGTCCCCCATCGGTAAAACGCTGCGCTCCACGCCGGCCACGGCCACGGGACTGCTCCAGGTGCTGCGCCCCCTTTACGCCCAGCTCCCCCTTTCCAAGCAGAGGGGGTATACAGCGGCGCGCTTTTCCCCCAACATCCGCGGTGGGCGCTGTGAGCGGTGCCTGGGAACGGGCATGATTGAAGTGGACATGAACTTTCTGGGCAACGTCACCATGCCCTGCAACGCCTGCCAGGGCCAATGCTACAACCGGGAAACCCTGGAAGTCACCTGGAAGGGAAAATCCATCGCCCAGGCGCTGGCGCTGACCGTAGATGAAGCGGCGGACTTCTTCTCCTCCCTCCCCAAAGCCACCGCCATTCTCAAAAGCATGCAGGACGTGGGGCTGGGGTACCTCAGCCTCAACCGCCGGGCGGACACGCTCTCCGGCGGGGAATCCCAGCGCATCAAAATAGCGGCGGAACTTGCCAAAGCTCCGGCCTGGAAGCTGGCGGAGGACGGCAAACGCGCCCTGTTCATTCTGGACGAACCTACCAGCGGCCTCCACTTTAATGAAGTGGCCCTTCTCCTGACAGCCCTTTTCCGCCTGAGAGCCGCCGGGCATACCGTCCTCTGCGTAGAACACCACAAGGATCTGCTGGATGCGGCGGATTACCTGGTGGACATGGGACCCGGAGCCGGCAGGCATGGCGGGAACATTGTGGCGGAAGGCACTCCCGCCGCCGTGGCGGCCATGCCGGAAGCGCCCACTTCCCGCTGGCTTTCTTCCCATTAAAATTGGGAAAATCTACTATGATCTTGACCTGACTCCAATTATTCTATAACGGTAGGGGAATCCCTTTTTTGTCCGCTTATGAACCTCCGTTCCCTCTCCGTGGCGCTTCTTGCCGTGTGCCTTTCTTCTGAAACGGCCTGTGCCGTTCCAGTATTCCTTGAAAATGTCTCTGAAACCTCCGGCTGGTATGACTGCAACAAAAAGACCAAATGGGACTGGGGCAGTATTTCAAACCGTCCGTCCGAATACTATAAGCTGCCTCTGGACAGCCAGCTTTGCTGGGCGGCCGCGGCGTCCAACGTGCTGCAATGGTGGCAGGATACGCGGAGCGACCGGGACCCGGCCACGCCCAACGGAAAATCCGCCACTTATGCGGCCATGCCGGAAGTCGGCCAGCTGGCCATCTACTACACCATCGCGAACAACTGGACGGACGCCGGAGGTTCCGTGGAACAGGCCTACAACTGGTGGTTCAACGGCAGCACGCTTCCTTCCGTCTTCTTCCCCACCGATTCCCAAATCAGAGACCAGCCCGTCTTTTCACCATCTTCCCCGGGCGGATACTGGAAGGAGCTGGATATGAACGTCACCTATACCCCGGGAGGCGGAGGCGTGGCGGACGCTCCCCTGTTCAATTCCTACACCTTCTACAACCATGACGACAGAAACGGAGTCTATGGAATCCTGAAAAACAACATCAACAACAACTGGGGAACCACGCTCACCATCGGCCAGAACGGAACGGGCCACGCCATCACCATGTGGGGATACGATACGGATGCGGACGGCAATCTGATTGTTTACCTGACGGACTCTGATGACTACGCCGTAGGCATGTTCCGCCAGAAAGTGGTGGTGGACGATCAAAAGTACGTCTACCTGACCAGCCTGGACGGAGAGAAGAATGTGTACGGCTATTCCTATGAAGAACTGGGACTGACCGGGTGCCAGGTGGGGGAAATCCAGGGCTTCACGGCGCCTTTGGGAGACCTCAGAATTCCGGAACCCTCCACCGGGGTTCTGGCCCTCTGCGGGTTGTTCCTTCCGCTGTGGCTGCGCCGCCGGCGCCCGTGAACAGAGCGGGCTTAAACTCCGGCCCATTCAAAACGAGCCTTGATTCTTGCAGGAAAAATGTGCAGAATTGGCAAACGCACAGTTCAGGAGAGCGTGAATTGTTCCAATGTTCCCCCAGTGCGGTACCTGTGAAATGAATGACGCTTCCAACAACCGCGGCGAGCTGGAAAACACCGTCTCGACTTACTCCGTCGACATAGAAATACTTCAGCAAACAGCCCTGAAGGGAGATCCCCAGGCGCTGTTCCAGCTGGCGATCAGTTATGAACAGGGGCGCGGGGTTGTGGAAAACCAGCAGGAAGCCTTCTACTGCTACCAGCAGGCCGCGGAGCTCGGCCACGTCACGGCCCAGCTCAACCTCGGCTGGGCTTATTCCAACGGCATAGGCGCTCCGCAGGATAATGACAAGGCCTTTTACTGGTACCAAAAAGCCGCGGAACAGGGACACCCCACCGCGCAATTCGACCTCGGGTTCTGCTATATCAACGGGCTGGGCGTAGAAAAAGATGAACACCAGGCCATCAGCTGGTACAAAAAAGCGGCGGAACAGGGCCATGCGGTGGCCCAGCTCAACCTCGGCTGGATTTACGCCAACAGCAACAGCCAGAAAAACTGGGAACAGGCCGTGTACTGGTACCAGCAGGCCGCGGAACAGGGAGACCCCCGCGCCCAGTATAACCTGGCCTGGTGCTACGGCAACGGTAGCGGCACACCCAAAAACCCGCAAAAAGCGGCCTACTGGTATGAAGAGGCGGCCACACAAAACCATGCCACAGCCCAGTACAACCTGGGGTGGTGCTATGAAAACGGCTTCGGCGTGCAGCCCAATCTGGACAAGGCCCTGGTGTGGTACCACAAATCAGCCCTTCAGGGCCAGATCACGGCCCAATACACGCTGGGCTGGTGCTACGGCAACGGCCGGGGCATGGAAGTGGACATGGCCAAGGCCGTCTACTGGTACACCAAAGCCGCCGAACAAGGCCACACAACGGCCCAGCTCAATCTGGGATGGTGCCACCTCAACGGCAAGGGAACGCCCGTCAATCGGGAAGAAGCCTTGAAATGGTATCTCAAGGCAGCGGAACAGGGCAACGCCACCGCCATGTTCAATGTGGGCAACTGCTACGCCCACGGCTACGGCATTGAGCAGAATGACGAACAGGCGGCCGCCTGGTACCAGAAAGCCGTCAAACACGGCAATAAAAAAGCCGTCAGCGCCCTGCGCCACCTTGCCTCCAAGCAGGAAAAAGAAAAGAGCCCGGATGCCCAGGCTTGAAAAGCTGCAAGGAATGCTGCTCCTGTCCCGGAATGATGGTTTCTCACAAAGACCGGGAGGCCCCCGTTCCCGGCAACGCGGCCATTAAGAAACAGAAAAAAGGACGTATCCCCGCAAGTTGGACGGATACGCCCGGCCGGGAATGAAGGCATGGTGCGTGCCTCCTTCAAATTTACTCACTCTTGGGGTCTCAAGCTTCGCTTCCCGTCCGAACGGGCTTCCCCGGCACTGCATCAAATACAGCGCCTTACCGCCGCCCCTTTCGTCCGCCTCCCGCGGGGCCTTTCCTGGAAAGCCTTTCCACCGCCTCCGGCAGCCGGGCCGCCCCGTCTCCGCCCAGCGCCACATCTATATCCTCCAGTGCGTGAATCAGGTCAATCACCCCCCGCCGGGACAATGCTCCCCCGGCGGCCACACAAAAATGGGTGCGGCAAGCCAGAGGCCTGCCTTCATAAATCATGCACCTTCCCTGCCCGTTCAGAAAAGGGCAGCTGCCGTCCGGGTGCAGTTCCACGCGCGTACGTCCGGCGGCACGCCATGCCTTCCAGGCAACCCACGCCTCCCCCAGCGTTACATGGGGGGTCTCCCCGGTCAGGCGGAACCGACAGCAATCCGCCATGCCCGTACAGGAACGCGCAGCCCCGGAGGCCCGGACGGAGCCTTCCGCCAGCAAACGGCGCACCTCCGTTAACAATTCAGCGGAGGGGGCGCACTCCTCCGCCTTTCCATGACGGCATTTGCCGGACGCCATGACAGATGACTCCCTACAGCGTCAGGCCGTCAGCCTTCGCCTGGTTCCAGTACGCGTACTCGGAGCGGTTGAAATCAACATACTCCGGAGACAGGTCCGTGGTATACACCGTGTGGGAAAACTCCCCGCGGTTCAGATTAATCTCCACCAGGAAGGCGGGCGCCTGCACGGCCTGGCGCAGGTCGTCAGACGGCGTATCCGCCTGCATGCCGCCGCGGCACGCGGGAAGTCCGGCAATGTCGATGTCGATCTTCTCTTCATCCACCTTCGCGCCGCAGTAGCCCACGGCATGGATGATACGGCCCCAGTTGGGGTCGTTGCCGTTCCAGGAACTCTTCACCAGGGAGGATTTGGCGACGGCTTCCGCCGCCTTCTTCGCTTCCTCCTCCGTGCGGCCTCCGGTCACGCGCACAGTCACAAACTTGGTCACGCGCTCGCCGTCCTGCACAATGTGCTTGGCAAGCTCCAGCATCACATGGGCCAGAGCCTGCTGGAACGCGTAAATATCTTCCGGGGATTCCAGCTTCACGCCGGACGCGCCGTTCGCCATCACCAGCACCGTGTCATTCGTGCTCATGTCACCGTCAATGGTGATGCAATTAAAGGAACTCTTCACGCCGGACTGCACGCACAGCTCCAGCACGTCGCGGGAAATGCCCGCATCCGTCGTAATGAAGCACAGCATGGTAGCCATGCAGGGATTGATCATGCCCGCGCCCTTGCAGCACGCGCCGATGCGTACGGGCCTGCCCTGCACCATGAACTCAATGGCAATGATCTTTTCCTTCGTATCACTGGTCATCACAGCCTGGGCTACTTCATGGCCCTTGTCACGTGAAAGGCCCTCCGCCAATTCCGGGAACTTCGGATAAATGCGCATCATGGGCATCGGCAGGCCGATCACTCCGGTGGAGCACACGGCTACTTCCGCTGGCTTCAGCCCCAGAAGCTCCGCTACGCTCCTGCATTCGCCCCAGGCGTCTTCCACCCCCTGGGCTCCGGTACAGGCATTCGCATTCCCGCTATTCGCCACAATGGCGCGGATATCCCCCTTCCGGAGGTGCTCACGGCTCACCTTCACGCAGGCGGCCTGCACGCGGTTGGTTGTGAACGTGCCTGCAGAAACGCAGGGTTCCGTGGAATAAATCAGGGCCAGGTCCAGGCGCGTGGCCGTAGGCTTCTTGATGCCGCAGCTCACGGCGCTTCCCAAAAAGCCCTGGGGCGCGCAGACGCCCCCGTCAACCGGAATATAGGATGAATCATTCATCGTTTTGAAGTGCCTTTCAGCGTATCAAAAAACTACAGTACCCACAAGCCTTCCGTTTCATCAAACCCGCACATGATATTGAAGGACTGGACGGCCTGGCCGCCGGCGCCTTTCACCACGTTATCCTCCGCGCTCATCAGAATCACGCGGTTCGTGCGGGGATCATACGCCCAGCCAATATCCACGCAATTCGTCCGTGTCACATTCTTGGTATCCGCAGGCTGGTTGCGCCCCAGCAGGCGCACGAACGGAGCTTCCGCATAAGCCTCTTCCAAAATCTGGCCGACGGACTCAGCGTCCGCCCCCTTCCTCACCCTGGCCGTGATGGTGGAGCAGATGCCCGTATTCACCGGAATCAGGTGCGGAGTGAAGGACATCACCACCGTCTCCCCGGCGGCATGGAAAAGCTCCTGCTCAATCTCGCTCAAATGGCGGTGCTTCGGCACGCCGTAGGCATGGAAGCTTTCATTGCACTCACAAAACAAGAGGGGAATGGAAGCCTTGCGTCCCGCGCCGCTCACGCCGCTGCCGGAACAGACAACCACGTCCTCCGGCTCCAGCAGGCCGGCCTTGAACAGGGGAATCAGGGGAAGAAGAATGCTGGTGGGATAACAGCCCGGAGAAGCTACGATGCGCGCTCCGGCAATCTCCGCCCGGCGCCACTCCGGCAGGCCGTACACGGCTTCCTGCATCAGGGCCGTATCCGGATGGGCGTTTCCATAATACTCCTCGTAAACCTCCGGGCTGTCCAAACGGAAATCCGCGCTCAGGTCAATCACGCGCACGCCCCGATCCACCAGGCCGCGGGCATAGGAAGCGGCCACGCCGTGAGGCAGCGCCAGAAAAGCCACCTCCGCGCCCGTGGCGGCAATCGCGTCCACATCGGAATCCGTAAACTTCAAGTCGGAACCCGGAACCTGCCGGAAACGGGGAAACACCTCCCACAGCGGCTGCCCGGCATACTGGCGGGAGGTAGCGCACACCAGCTTCACCCCGCGGTGATTCAACAGGATGCGCAACAACTCCTGCCCGGTGTAGCCACTGGCTCCGACGACTGCTACTTGAACTTGCTTCATGACAAAAAAGGTATGCTATGAAAAAAGACTCTTGCCAACACTAAAGTTTTCCTATATACACCTCGCCGTCGCAAGACACGGCCCCGGTCGGTCCGATTTTATCGGGTTGTAGCGCAGTCTGGTAGCGCACCTGCATGGGGTGCAGGGGGTCGCAGGTTCGAATCCTGTCAACCCGACCACTTTTAACCGCTGTAAGTTGAAAAGCTTACAGCGGTTTTTGTTTCCGGCATATTGAATATAACCGCCCACCCGTTCATGGCTCTTTCCACATCACGGTGATACTGCTCTTTATATTCATGCGCCTGTGTAAATGCAGAAGAATTCCGGAAAAGGAGAAAAGCACTTGGAATCACTGTATCCTGTTCCTGCACCCCTCCCGCCTGACGTTGCGCGCGGGATGACCTCTCTTTGAAATACATGCAAACTCCTTCCGCAAGGTGTCCGTCCTGAAACAGGTTCCAAGTCATCAATAGATACGTCCCTGAGTAAAAACAGCACGTCACCAGCCGGGATTATCCCGAACCAGTAAATAACAATCATGAATGAGATGATCACAATTAATGGAATCCTCATGGCCACGCAGAATGAATTTTCTGCCCATGCGGGAAACGCAAATATGCACGTCACCGCGCAGGAAAAGGAAAAATGGAATTCCGGCGGTCAAGGCTCTAAAGGAGACAAGGGAGATCCGGGCCCTCAAGGCCCCAAAGGGGATCCCGGCATCCAGGGCCCTGCCGGTCCACAAGGACCCAAAGGGGACAAGGGAGATAAAGGGGATGCAGGTCCCGAAGGTCCGCGCGGTTCCAGCGTAGCGCCGGGCTGTTTCATGTGGTTCTGCGGCAGCGCAGCTCCAAGCGGCTGGCTGGAATGCAATGGGGCAACCCTGCAAATCAGCCAATATCCGGAATTATACGCGGCGATCGGCACTACCTATGGCGGCGACGGAGTCACCACCTTTGCCCTTCCCAACCTGGCCATCGACAACGGCCTCTTCATTCGCTCCACCTCCCTGGAAAGAACGGTAGGAAGCGTGCAGGGAGATGCCATCCGCAATATTACAGGGGGCCTTGCTACATCTCCCCCAGCGGATAAAACGCCCAATCCCGGTAGCGGAGCTTTCAGTCAAACAACATCTTACCAAACCACCTGGGGAGGGCTGAGCAGTTATAACGGAGGTAGAATGAATGGAATTAAATTTGATGCTTCCAAGATAGTTCCAACAGCAGACGAAAACCGTCCCGTCAATATGGCCTTAATGCCTATCATCAAATACTGATATAACAAATGTAAAAGTATCTGTTGCTGTCATTGTTCGGTCAGTAAACGTCTCGCACAAAATTACAGTTCACACAACACGTTGGCGGAATACTGCACTTGTCAATATGCGGATGCTCCTATCATGCCAGTGCCCGGTGGAGACGCCCAACATTCCTGCAATCATTGTCATAATTCCAGAAGTGAAACCGGACACGTCAACAACACACGGAAGAAAGACAACAGTAAGCCCTTGAAAAAATTGAACCGCTATAATGCGGAATAACTAATCCGCTCTTCAAGCCGTGGCGAACAAGCCACGGCTTTTTTTTGGCAAAAACAGAATTATATTGATTCCTTTTTGTTGATCAGGAAGATTGCGTATAGAAAATATTGGAGAACAATGAGTAGAAGCGCAGTTGAATCTCATAAGGGTGACAGATATCAGAATTTGCTGGCCGCCCAATACATTGCCGAGATGATGGATGAAAAGAGCGGACAAAAAATCGTCCGGATGGAAATTGAATCAACACGCGTCCTGGATGGCGACCCGATAGAAGTAGAAGACTTTATTATTCATCATGAATCGGGCAGGAAAACCTACTGCCAGTGTAAAAAAAATCAGACAGCCCGCAAGGATTGGACTATCCACGGATTGGGGGCAGAACTGAATAAGGCATGGAACCTCTTCAAAAGCGCTGATGATATCGAATCCATTGATTTTTATTGTCAAGACGGATTCGGTGACTTGGGAAAACTGACGGAAGAATCCCGTTCCTATCCCGATGTACACTCATTCATTCACACCGCCATTGATAACAATGCAACAATAAACGCCATTTATCAAAAATTGAAAAAAGTCCTGGATGTTCAGGAAGAAGACACCGAGCTTTGGAAATTCTTAAAAACGCTTTTCTTCAGAACCATTGAACAGGAAACTATCAGGAAATATACCCTCTTGCACCTTTCTTCCATAGCGACCAATGCGGATGCAGCTCTGGACGCAGTGCTGGAACTGGTTGCAAAGGCCAACGCCCGGGAGAAAAAAATTGGATTGGAATCAAGATGTACCGATTCTTCCTTCATCACCCGCCAGGATGTACTGGAAAAATTCTCACAGAACGGTATATGCCTAGCTCCCCGGTATCCCATAGAAATTCTGAGAGAAGATATCCAGAGAATTTCTGCCATTGGCCGAAGTAGTTTTCTCAGGGAAATAGGAGGGGAAAGAATTCCACGGCCGGAAGTGAAAGAAATTCTTCAGCATCTTGATGACGGAAGCAAAACCATGTTGCTTGAAGGAGGACCGGGCGCCGGAAAAAGTTGCGTTCTCCTCAATCTTGTCGATCAACTGGAACAAGATCCAGACGCTCCATACCAAGTTATTTACCTTCAAACCAAGGAATTTGATGGAATCGGGAATGGCACAGACAGGATATCTCAAGAACTGGATCACGGCCTTCCCCGCAAAATAGCCCGATTTGCAGAATGTCATCCCGTCGTCGTCGCCATGGATTCTCTTGACGTCATCGCCATCTCAACAGCCGGCGCTGCCTTCAGATACTTTTCCGCCCTGATTGATCAACTCAGAAATATTCCCAATATCTTCATCGTCGCTTCCTGTAGAACCTTTGATGCTGCTTATGACTCCCGGCTACGGGCTATTCCCTGGGAAAAACGTATCTCCGTAAAACCCTGGGACTGGAAGGAAGAGATTGTTCCGCTTTTTGAGAAATGGGGCTGGAATGCCTCTCAAGTGGATGACAGACAGAAATGTCTTCTCTCATCTCCCTACATGCTTTGGGTCTATCATGAACTTCGTCAGCAAGGAATGGTCCCTACTCAATCAAATGACATCGACCTTCTATCCGGATATTTGAAGTTTTCCCTGAATGAAAAAATGGGAGAACCTTCCCGCAAACGAATCGAAAAATCTCTCCATAAGATTGCGCTGAGAATGCTGGCCCGGCACAGAATGGAAATCATGGAAGAGGAAACGGAATTACAGGAGGAAGATATTCGTATTCTGCAAAGCCTCCATATTCTTGAGAAATCAGGGCGTTCCAATCTCAGATTCGGCCATCAAACCTATCTGGATCTCATTTTGGTAACAAATGCCATCCGACAAGGAAAAACCTTGTCTGCATACGCAGGAGAACTGCCTCCTGTTCCCTTTGTACGCCCCATTGTCAGAACATACTTCTTTTACCTCAGAAGCCACAATTCTGAACGATTCCGACAGGAATTAAGGGGGCTTCTGGACTCCAGCCAAATTGCCTTTCATCTGAAAAGGCTGATGGTTTCTTCTCTTGCAGAGGTCATTCCGGAACCCAATGATCAAACACTGGTTCGTCACCTGTTCCAGTCAAAAAATGAGTTGTTTTTGCTGTTCTTCAGAAACATCAAGCAATACGAATGGTTCCTGTTTTTGAGAAGAAACTGGTTTGATGCGATTTGTCAGTCACATGATGAAAGCTGGCTCGGATGGATGGTCCATCAAGCCGGTGAATTTTATGAGCCTCATCCAAAGGAAATTACTGATTTTTGGTTAAATGTACTAAAATTCTCCTGGCCCGATCATGAAAGTCTGAAAAAAGACATTATTTCTTCTCTTGAAAAATATGATATCGCCAATATTAATGAAACATTTCCCCTTTTAAAAAATATTTTAAGCCATCATTATCAAGACGAATATGTCTCGTTCTCAGTTGAACAGATCTTAATGAAGATGCCCAAGGGTGAAATAGAAAAATATGATGATTTAATTTTCTCATGGATAGCAAACGGCTATGACCATCATCTTCCGGAATGTCTCGAAACACTGCAAAAAAGCTTAAGGTGCTCAGGAAAGCATTTTCCAGAGAATCACGATTTTCTGGAAAACGCCATCAAATCATCTTCCTACTTACTAGGAAAATGTCTGGACCATATCATTCAATGGGTCAATCATTTATATGATTCTGAAAAAGATGACAAGGAATCTATTGATTATTGCCTTTCAGAGTATGGAGACCTGACTCTTATGTGCCACGAAAAAAATTTTTCCGTTTTTATCATACTGGTCAGAAAAGCGTGCATGGAGCTGAGTGCGCGAGAAAAGGAATGGTGGACAAAAAAACTTCCAGCTCTCATGCAGGAAGTTGATAAAAATCCGGCTCTCATGTTTATTGTAATTTCCTCATTACTAATTAATCCAGAAAAGTATTTGACGGAAAGCAAGCAAATCATCAGATATTTTATTACCCAGAAACATTTTTTCTTCCTTCATGAATCCAGTCAATTATTAAAACAAATCGTTCCGTATCTCGATGAAGCAGAACAGTATTCCATTATTGATCCACTTTTCGACACTTATCAAAATAGTGATGATCCATGGCAAAAAGAAAGAGTTCTTACATTTCTCGATATCATACCCCAACCATGGAAAACACAAAAAATTATTACCTTCATCGACATGGCTAAACGGGGAGGTATCTCCCCACACCTCTGCCTTCCTGCTGATGCAGACCGAATATTGGGAGGGCGTATTCCTTCAGCTGTCTCCACTGAACGTTTCCTGTGTTTTTCCAAAAACGAAGTTTTACGAGTTCTGAAACATTTCCATGAAATAAATTATCAAACCTATCCCTTAGATACTGAAGATCCCCACATTCGATATCAATTGCAGGAAGCCATTAGCATGGCTCCCACACAATTTGATTATCTATGGAAAAAGAATTGGATGGAACTGGATGATCAAATTCATAACGCTGTTTTAGGAGGTCTTGCAAACCATCTCCATTATTTATATGGTCGTATAAGAGCAGACAGGTGGGAAGCCAGAGAAAAACCGGAAGCACAGGAAATAGCGAATACAATTTTATCTTTAATTAAAAAAACGGTGGATTTCAGTGAAAAAACTATCGCTTCAGCGTTGGAAGCCAGTTCCCTGATCGTTTTTGAAGATGAAAATTTATATCAGGAAATTATTCATCATTTAAAAAAATTCATTAACTGTATTGATAAAAATCTGGAAAGAAAAGAAGGAATACATACAGGAAGTGTGTTGAATGCACCTATTGGATCAGCCATTCAAGCAGCTATCGTTCTTGCTGAGAAAAAACAGGGAAAAAAGATATCTCCAGAGCACATCCAACTGCTCAGAGATTTTTCTAAAACCGAAAATCTCTCCATCAAAGCATTTTATATAGATAGTATGCTTCCGTTACTGAACGATAACCGGAAAATGGCATGGGAATTATTCAATGGACTGGTTACAAATGAACAGCTATATGGCACTAATGGAGTTTACCGTTTTCTCTATTACTGTTATCACAAGGAAATTGATTTAGTAATACCTCATCTGAAGACTATGCATACATCTCAAATTGACTCCATCGGAAAAAGCTGGGGGCAATTGGGGGCCTTATGTTATCTGGATAATCAAATTACCAAAGAAGTTTTCGAAGAAGAGCTGAAGTCTGCCCGGACAGACACCTCATGGAAAGGCGCTTTAAATGTATATCTTTCCAACTTAGAAGATCGCCATGACGCTGAAAGCAAAAATATCATCAATAAATGTCTGGAAGAAATCAGATTTATTTTAGATTCAAAGAAAGAGGCATTAACCAGAGAAACAAATCTGATTCATACATTTCATTCATCCGAGATTCAAGATCACACTCTCATCCAATTAGTAAAAATAATCCTGGAGAAAAAACCTTCCATTTGCATTAAGGTCCATTCTTTCTTTTCATGGATGGCAAAAGCGGCGTCCAATCATGTAGATGATATCCTGGAAGTGATGGAAACTTTATCCCAAAATACAGTTGCTGAAGATTGGAAGTACTTTTATGGTTCTGAAATCCTTACTGTTATTACGGAACTTTTCAAGGAGGGAGAAAGCAGAGAAATATCCGATCAGGGACAGTTCTTGCGTCGTTCTCTTGCCATCATTGAACATTTGCAAAAAAAGCATGTAAATCTGGATGACTGGTACAATACCTTTGAACGAACATGAAATGACGCCCTCAGCAAAGTTATTTGATTTACAATAAATCATCTATCATCAAATATCCAGCACGTGCAGTCATCACTGTCGGACAGGAAGAGGAAAGAACGGTCCAGACTTCTTTTTTCAATTTTCAGGGAACAAAATCAAAGCAGTCCCCTGCCCCTTCTTTAAAGGAAAAAATAATGGAGGTTCAACAAGTAAACAAGGAAGAGCACGTGGAAGAAAAAAATTCCAGACCTGACCATCCCCACGTCAACACCATGACATTGGAAGGAACCCCGCTCACAGATGCTGATCGCGAATTTTCTCCTTCACAAGCTGTCCTCAACTCCTGGATCGCCATGGAGGTTTTATCCCCCATGACTTTCCGTAAACCGGAGAATTTATGTGACGGAAACTCTAAAAATGTTATCCAGCTTAACGACTGGTTCCTACCCTGGGAATATGAAGATAACAATTTCCGAAAGGGCTACCGGATTTATTATCAAATTATTCTCGGCTCCATCTCCATGGAGGGAGCCGTAAAAGAATTGCTTAACGTTTATTCAGACTCCCGGGAACAACGGCCGTCCTCTTCGGGAGAAGCAGTACTGGCCAGCGTCATTGTGGACGCAACAGGAAAAATTGCAGGACAGAATTCCATCGCCATTTCCAGCTTTGGATGGGGTGTTCCCATCGCATTACAAGGTGATTTACGCTGTCTGGAGCAGTGGCCTCTGGCCGAGGAGTATCTTATCAACAAGCTTACGGCCAGATTAAGCAGAAGAGATGAGGACGGGAATCTGCTGCCTCTTCATTCATCTGATATCACGGGCGCTTACAGGTGGCTGGTCAACATCCTGGGCCTGGATAAGGCTTTAGTGAAGGAACCATCCTTCATCCTGCGCATGTACCAATGGAACCAACTCAAAGAAGCCCCGGAACCTCCTTTACTCAACTCATTTTTTCTTAAGGACCTCGACTGGGCCAAACGGTTGTCACAGAAAAAAAGGCTGCCGGATAATCTGAGACGCTATCTTGGAATGCTGCTGCCCCTTGAGCGTTGGGATCTCCTGCACGACCATCCCGCCGTCAGGCAAATCCTTTCTCCATTTCGATTCCCATTGGCTGCATGGCCCGGCCAGGGACGGCATTCTCTGGCACCGCTTCAACAATGTGCTGTCAACATCGCCCTTTCTGAATTACAAAATGGAGGTATCCTCGCCGTAAATGGTCCACCGGGAACAGGAAAAACCACCTTGCTCAGGGATATCGTCGCAGGCATCGTCTTTGAAAGAGCCAAGGTGATGGCTGACTTTAACGATCCTGAAGACGCCTTCAAGTATTCTGGCGAAAAGGTGAAAAGAGGCAATGCTTGCCTCTACCTATACTCTCTTTCATCCAAATTGAAGGGTTTCGAGATCGTCGTCGCCTCTTCCAATAACAAGGCGGTGGAAAATATCAGCCAGGAATTGCCGGGACGCAATGCAGTAGCGGAAGAATGTTTTCCAAAAGGATACTTTTCCACAATATCCGATGCTCTGTTTTCCAGAAAAACATGGGGTCTCATTAGCGCCGCGCTTGGAAAATCGTCCAATCGCTTTCATTTCCGGGAGCAATTTTGGTGGGATAAAAACTACGGATTACAGGCATATCTCAGGTACATAGGTGGTCTTTCCAATACCAATGGCACAGACACAACATGTGTTGCTCCTATTATTGAGCAAGAAGATGCACCCAAAGATCATGAAGAAGCGCTGAAACGGTGGCATAAGGCCAGACAGCATTTTCTTGAAATCTACAAGGAAGTGGGTCAAGAACTCTCCCGGTTGCAAACTATTCACGACCTGTACAGTGAAATTTGCTGGCATGTTGAGGAAATAAAGGAACATGAAAAAACCTTGTTTCCATTAACAGAAGAACATCAGCAACTGGAAGAAACACTTAAACAGAAAGAACAGGATATTACCCGGAAGCAGCTTTCCTTGCATGATTTAACGTTGAAACAAAATGAACTTAAAGCAAGGAAACCGGGATTTTTCCGCCGTTTGTTTTTCCGTTCCATTTATCGGGAATGGTTGCATGCAAACTCTATAGGGGAAAAGACATTTCAATCTGCGGAAAAGGATCTTAACCAGGCGAACGAGCAACTTCTTCATCTGAAGGAACAACGAACTGTTCTGAAAAGAAGGATATTGGAAGAAGAAGAAACGCTGCAATACCTTTCCGATCAAAAAAACGATAAGATCCGCCGTTACTCCGAGTGTACCCGGAAACATACCGGAACTTTTATTGATGCAGACTACTTCTCCCAGTCTCATGAACAACGCCAGACAAGTGTCCCCTGGTTAGACTCCCGGATAACACGTCTTCGGGGAGACCTTTATGAAGCCTCCATGATGCTTCATAAAGCCTTCATTGACGGAGCCGCAAAACAAATACGCCACAATTGCTGTGCATTTTTTGACAATTCCGGCAACAAATCTCTTGGAACCCCTGAAAAAGATGCTCTCATCAACGATTTGTGGGCGACTTTATTTCTCATTGTCCCCGTGGTCTCCACGACGTTCGCTTCCTTTAGCGCCATGTTTGCCGGGGTAGCAAAAAAAGAACTTGGATGGCTTCTCATTGATGAAGCCGGGCAGGCCCTTCC
>ERZ791837.1342-NODE-1342-length-16211-cov-4.448440_pt1 | contig 16211 bp, 19 predicted proteins | sample MGYA00510292_ERZ791837 | MGnify/ENA primary metagenome ERZ791837 (study PRJEB30046, sample SAMN00715259) | human gut metagenome | study: EMG produced TPA metagenomics assembly of the A metagenome-wide association study of gut microbiota in type 2...
AAGCACATTGCCTCCGTAAAGTTCCGTAATAAACGAACCATTCGGCAAGGAAGTCAGCTCGTTCTTATAATGTCCTGCACTGGCTCCCAAACTCCACTTCCAGTCTTTCAAATCGATGACCCTGGCAGACAGGCTCACGTCGAAACCTTGGTTTTTCATCTCACCGCTGTTCTTCCAATTGGTCTTCAAACCACTGACATACGACAACGCACTCAAGCTAAGCAAATTGGATGTCTTACCATAGAAATAATTGAAGTTCACGCCCAAACGGTTATCCAAAAGGGACAAATCCAAACCTGCCGTCCAACGTGCCGTAGTCTCCCATTGCAATTGCGTGTTACCGATGTTGGCCATAGACAAGCCTGTCGACGTATTCCACATCTTCTGTCCCACAAAATACGTACGCGATGCCTGGCTTTCAAGGTCGTCGTTACCCACAAGGTCGAAACCCACATTCAGCCGCAAATAATTCAAGGCACGAGTACGGGGCATCCACGACTCATTGGTCAACACCCACGCTGCCTGCACTGACGGGAAGAATCCCCAAGCATAATTGCCGACCTTCACCCCGTCGGCAGCATCCACTCCGAACTTGGAGCTACCTGCCATACTGAGCGCGGCCGAAACATAGTAGCGCTCACGCCAGTTGTAATCGGCCGAAAGGTAATAAGTCATGTCCACCACTTCTTCTTCCGTACCGTCCGTAGATTTGTAGAGCAAACCATCCGACATGTTAGGGGTCTTGTCGTTACCGCTATTGTACCCCACTTGGGAATTCAGCTGGTAACTCGTACGTTGGTAACGCAAGCCTCCGTGCAAACCGAGCCAGTGCGCCTTGAAACGGCGGGCATAATCGAAATAAGAGTCACTCATGATAACCGTTTCGCGTGCGGCCAAAGCAGAAGCACGGTTCTGCAAAGCCTCGCCCACGCCTTTCACGTCAAAATCGGGCACCCCGTTCATCGGCAAATAGGCATTCTCGTCCGTATTCACCAATTGGAATGCGAAATGCTCTGAAATGCTCCAATAGCGGTTGATATTCCATTTCGGAGTCACGGCTAATGTGATAAGACGGTTACCGAAATAATTTTTGTTGTCACCGTCTCCGTTTTCCAGAATAAACAGAGGGTTGGCCAACGAATTCAAATAAGGTTTGGTCCTCAACACATCGAAAAGGTAATCATCCGCATCGGCCAAATAAGAAGAAATGTTCCCATTCGTGTCAAACGCATACGGACTGAGGAAAGGCGACTTGATCAGGCTCAGGAACCCCGGTGAAGAAATCACGCCGTCATCCAATGTGGCCGGTGCCCCGTCATCACGCATGTCGCGCGTCACATCGCTATAAGCTGCATCGAAACGTACTGTGAGGTTTTTCGCCAACACGATGTCAGAGTTCAGACGCAGATTGAAACGCGAAAAAGAATTGTTCTTCAGCGTGGCATCAGCCGCAGCATACCCTACGGACAGATTATAGTTGGCCACGTCATCCCCACCCTGCACCCTTTGTCACATATGTTGACTGAATCCAAAATGTACCAGGTGATAATGTACCATTTAAGTAAATTTTTCCATTTCCAGCCATATAGGCATACCTAACTTGAAATAAATTATTATAACCGGCTACATACCACCCAAAATTTACTAGTCCTCTCTCAGCACTAGGTTTAGGTATTCCAGATGGTAAGGTGCATAGTAATATCCAACTATCACCATTTTCACTTACACTCAAAGACCCAACAAATGTCATTAATTGTAGAGTGCTGTTATAGCTAACTTTAAGGGCAGGATCAAGATTATGTCCCAGTCCGGATATAGCAGGATTAGGAGTAAAAGTTTTTTCATTTAAAGTGCAATTTGTAAATGTTGTCCACCCTCCCCCCACGCTTATTTGGTCTGTTATTGTTTTAGCCGCATTAGCATTTGTATTAGCCGTATTAGCTGTACTAGCGGCATTGTTAGCCGTAGTTAAAGCCTGATTTGCATTCTCACTAGCCGTATTTACAAGCGGGGTTAACGTGTTTACCGCCTGTTCAGCGCTAGTTGCTTTTGCAAGCGCATTTCCAGCGTCACTGGCGGCGCCACTAATTTCGCTCTGATTTGTCTTCATTCCAGTGTCTATTTTAAGAAAAGCGTCATTCAAGTCTCCTAAAAAAGTAGGCTTATCTGTTCCTATCCACTGTGGAAGATCATAATTAGCCGTATGGTTTGTAGCTCCCATTATCAAAACCTCTCTTTCTTTATGCATTTACTTTCAGTGTATCGTACTGTGTAGCCGTGATGCCATCCTGTTTAGTACCAACAGTAAGGTAATTTTTAAGTTTAGCTGTAATAGCGTCCACATCGTCCTGTAGATTATTTAAAGCCGTTGTAACTGTAGCAATCTGTTCATCAACATATTGCTTCGTTACACCGCTTGCCTGTCCCTGACTTAGTTCGTGCAAAGCGGTATCGATTTTAGTCATTGCTCCATTAAAATCTGTTAGCCAACTAGGCTTATCAGTTCCAACGAATTCCGGTAATTCATAATTAGCTGTCTTATTTGTAGCGCTCATTTTTTTCCTTTCTTTATGAAATAATTTGAGAAGCTGTACTATCGAATGTATATGCAGTAAAAGCATACCCATCTAGTGTAGTAGCGTCTTTGTCTTTTCCATCAAACGCGCTAGCATCTATTGACAGTGGTCTGGTAGTCTGAACGAATCTATACAGCACATCCTGTATTCGATCATAACTCCCATTTTCAAAATCGAAAATATAATGTGGATAATATTTCCCAAACCATTCCCTACCATACACATCAAATTTAATTGCGCTTAAGTCCATGTTATCAAATGATGTGCATGTTATACCGTAGTCATCAAATTCTAAAGCTGTAACTCCCCAATATCTCAATGTATCATAGATATCATTTACAACTTTATCAATGCTTTCTTTATAACCTGTAGTCGGATTAAAAATAAGTATTTTTCCTAGAATGCTTTCATCCACATATTTTTTAAGCTTTTCTATTTCTACGGCTATAAGTTGTTTGATACTGTTATCAGCGTTATCAATATAAGTATATACTTCAAAAATTCTTTTTGAGATTTCTTCATATACTTCAGTGAATTTTTGCCCTGTTTCAGTAACAAATTCCGCATAGGTTGTTTCTATGAATGTCGATAGTTTTCCATCAACTTCATTGATCTCATTTTCCAACAAAATGGTTTGTTTTTGGTTTTCACTATCAACATACGTTTTTAATTCATTTATTTTTTGATTCACATAGTTCTCAAAATCAACATTGATATTATTCAACGCTTCTATCACTTCGTTGATTTTATCCTGTATTTTACACATCTGATCGTATGGAGAAATTGAATCAGTATAAGTTACGGGAAGAATTCTTGTGAATCTGCAACAACCATAATAAGGTTTTAACATTTTAACCTCCTTTCTGATTAATAAATACCGAAAAAGAGATCGCTTAATTCTCCAATAATATCCGCATCTATATTCAAAAACGTGCTTCTAAATTTATTCAGCATATCTGAATAATTATCTGTCCCGTTTTTCCCTGACACATGCTCTATATAATCCTCTAGGTTATTAAGCGTTTGATTGTTTGTCATATTTCCAGTATAATTACTTGTCGCGTTAGAAGAATTATTAACCGTGTCTTTTGTGGCTGTTGTCAAGTATTTCATGCTGTCAATACCATCCAGACCACCTTGTGGCGTATTATTGAATAAATTATAGCTTTCTGAATTGCTTGTTGTATTGGTGTTAGATTCCCCATTCCTGTTTTCATTAATATCCCTTTTTTCATCCCTTTTCCTGTTATAAGTCCTGTATAAATCAGTATCAAACATGGGATTAAATTTGATTAACTCTGACTCATACAATTTATTATAATACGGCATGATTACATTAAACCTAGAATCTAGTTCAAGTAACCAGCGGCCAACCGTATCCCAACATATTTCTCTTGTAAAATAATGTTTTATTATTTTTGTTTCAAGCACGGGTTTATAGTCAATGTCAAATATAGGGTAATTGAATCTAAAAATTTTAGGTCTTGCAAGATTAATAACGTTATCAATTTCGTCATATCCAGCCGGGGAAGTAAGTCCTGCAAATGACTCGCATATTGTTTTTAACTGAGCCGTATATACACTCATTCTTCCTCACCCCTTCCCTCCCAAATTTCTTTATCATCAACTATATTAAGGTCTTCATTAAATTCAACGCTTATGTTTAATTCAGGAAACATTCTGTTTATCTGATCGCAAGCTTGTTTTCTCGCTTCTAAAACGCTGAACCTGTTTGCCATGGTTCCTCCCATTGACCTTGAAACTTCATCGGATATCAACCTTTCCTTTTTCTGGTAACTTACGTTAGATATACCTAATGCTGTAAGACACTCATTCCATGTTTGCGTCTTAAGTTCTGTAAGTTTGTCACTCACATATGGAGCATCAGTTTTTAACACGCTTAGATTTTTTGTGTCAATATATTTATCTTTAAATATAACAGGTTCATTCCCATCATACTGTTGATATAGATTTTTAAGAGTAAGCAATTGATTTTCTGCGCATGTGATTAAAATAGGCGTTTTCTGTGCTTTTATATTGATATCAATTGTCCTATCTATTTCATATAGTTTTAAAGCATACAGTTCTATATCAAGCATACTAGGGGTGTGAATTAAATTGTTAAATATTAAAACACTATCTTCATTTGTTAAATTCATCTGATAACCGTTTGTGGCATATGCCATTCTATACTTTGGTATTCTATAGACGGTTAACTCACCACCTATCGTAGATTCCAATGCTAAATACCCCATAACGTCATCTCTGAAAAAACAAGCATAACCTTTACAACACAATACTAGCTCTAAAAATCTACTATCTACGCTAGGTGGTAAATTGTTCCACTTAAAGCGCGATATAGCTATAGATAATAGACGCTCATAATACATAATAAAGGTTTGATTATTTCTTTTTCTACTTTCCCAAAAGTTTCTATTTCTACCCATATAAGCTCCTTAAAATGGTGCGCTATTATCTAGCGAGTAATCACCCACCTCATCAGCATTTCTCCAAAAAGTTATTCCACGCTCATATATTCTTTTTATTAATGATAAATCTGAAGATGGGCAATGTCCATTTATATTACAATTTTTTACTTCGACGTAGTTCCAGTGTGGCCGACCAGATATTCTAGGAACTTTTACTTCATTTGTGGCATATCCGAACATGTCAAAATATGAATCAATTTTTCTAGCATATTCAGCATTAATAGACATATTGTAACACCAAAAGTCAAGTGCACCTCTAGCATACATGGCATTTCCACTGATAGATCCTTGTATGGCAAGTCCTCTGCTAGATTCCGCAATTGCTGAAGCAGTTTGTTTAGAGAGTGATCCAGCAGTATGCACCGCGGCCATAGTTGAAGTTATATTTTTTTGCTCTTGATTATTCACATCACCTAAGTAGTTCATTAGGTTGAGTCCATCATTAGATGGCCCATTTATAGCCATTTGTAATAGTTGACCTGTCACAATATTAGTAATCATATTTATTCCAAAAACACCAACGTTTTGAGCTACCCATGCTTTGTAAGAATCAATTGCGTAGGGACATTGTGGAAAACCGTCTATAACCAAACATTCATTATATCCGTTTGTTGCACCTTTATAATTTTTAGGTTGTAGTAAAACACTAGGGTTGCAACTAACTTCACCAGACAATTCAAATGTAACCAATATATTATTTTTTGTTTCGTCAAAAAATTCATACCTATAAGTTGCAGTTGCGCCCATTGAATTATTAACCAAAACAAAACAATAAGGATATGTCAACAACTTTTTATTTCTAGGCGTATATCCGTCTAAATTTGATGGTCTTCTGCTATGCTCATAATTTTTAACAACTGACGTATTAAAGGGAGTCATATCAAAAAATTCTTTTGAAGCCATGAATATGCACACAATACCATCTTTTTGATTCTTTTCACTTACAGTATCAATGTCATTGTTCAGCCTGTTAACTCCGTCTTCGGTGATGTCGTATCCATAGTATTCTATCCCTTGATATATACCGCACATCATACCTCTTGCTCCGCCTGACACTACTCCGGCAGATAGAGCCATGATTATAATATGACTCTGGCTTAATCCCGCTTTAGATGTGTAATTGCACACATACTCTCCAATAGGAAGACTCTCTCCCTGTAAATTATCGCCGGGTTTATCTGTTAATGGATGTTCACGAACAACAAACGACTCTTTCAATGTGCAATGGAAAAACCATGTCTGCATTACGTCAATTTCATAATAGATATATGTGCATGCATTATTTACATATTCTACATTTGTAATAAAAGCGTAAAACCATGTATTATCATATGCTGTGTTTTGGAACATCATATAGTTACAATTATAGACATCGCCCGGATTAACGTCTATTCTTAATACACCGTCATCTATTCTCTGATATGACAATTCAGTAAAATTGAGTTTAGTTTTTCCTAAAAAGAAATTAATCTGTTGTGTCATACTTTCAAAGTATAGCGTGTTTTTATATGTATTATCAAGTGGTATATCATATAATAATCTTAGTTGCGTATTTGGTGTTATATACATATGATCTCTTTTCTAAGGTAGAGGGCTTTCGCCCTCATCCCTTATGATATTGTTATTGTACAGGTTCCAAATTCACTCGTATCGTATGTGCTAGTAGCTGTAATAGTAACTGAGCCGCTTGCCCCAGTTCCAATTGTTACAAGTCCGTTAGAATTTACTGTCACGTTTTCCGAACTGCTAGACCAGGTAACAGTTTTAGGAGCAAAGTTTGTGCTAACAACTTTAGCGCTTAGCTGTATAGTTGAACCTACAGAACCACTAGCCGTTGAAGGCTCTACTGTTACGCTAGTGATAGTCGGCGCACCTGGGACGAATGCGACAGCATTATGGAACGGAGAAATAGAAAATGTTTTCCAGGTATGGTACCAATAATTCCAGTATAGCCCTTCCCCGTTGTACTGCTCTGTAAAGTTGTAAAAGTTATCAAAGATCATAAAGAAATATCTATCGACCATTACAGCCGGAATATTATCCAACGCCTGTAAATCATCTGCTGATATTTCTGTGTAATTAGGGTCTTCAGCGAACAGTAATTTAAGGCGCGCATTGTCAAGGTTTCCAAAGCTATCCACAAGAACACGTCTACCCATAAATTCAGCTTTATCCATGTTAAAAGCGGAAGCTAAAACTTCAACATCCATGGTGGCGTCAAATTTTGCGTTAACCAGTATATACTGATCTGATTTGTTTGTGTAAGTCTCTACACCATTGTAGTTATATTTATTGCTCAAAAATTCTAAAGAATTTGAAACGCCCTTAATAGTTGCTACAATAGATTTCATATTTTCGGTAGAAACTGTGTCAATCTGATTAGCATAAATATTTCCAGCAATCAAGTGTTTTGCAAGAAGATATTTCATGGTTATAAATTCGTCGTAGTTTGCAGCTGTGTACATAGCATCTACAATTCTAGCAATTAAATCAGTAATTCCGTTCCAGCTCAAAAATGCCTGACGAAGCTGATCGTTGGAAATAGTGGCCTTATAGAATTTGGTATAATTCATTACATGAAAAGCCGCTCTTACATCGGGAATTTCCCGTTTGAAAATTGTGGTTTCAGACCTTTCCTGATTGAATTCAAACGGTTTTGCAATGTTAACAAAAATTTCTTCGATTGTTTCACCAAATTCAAGCATTCCCTGTTTCATAAATGCCCAGGGATTGCGATATAACTTAGACGTTACAAGCACCATGCCTATTCTGTTTACAAGAGCAGATAAAAACTCATTCTGTAAAGCTGGATACTGCATGATAATTGCACCAATTTCTCTAACAGAATCAAGTGAGCCTTCTGCATAGGGCACCATATCTTGATAGTTAGGACTTGCATTAGCTCTAAGCGTGTTTAAAATTTCTACTGAATTAGCATTAAGTGTTTTTACCTGAGGTTTAGTTGGCATAATTATTAACCCTCTCTTTCTTCAAATAATTCTTCATAAGTTCTTTTCTTACCATCGTCTGAAACATTTTCTTTTTGTTCCTCTACAACTCTTTCCGCCGTTGTGATTGCATCGGCTGAAGCATTAAAGCGTTCCATATACCGTCTTCTCCATTCATCATCATTCTCTCGATATCTGGATTCCCAATCAACGCTAGCTCTACTCTCCCAATCTCTCAACGTGTCGGTAACATCTTCTACAAGCTGAATAGCGTCATCTGATATATCATCACCAATACGTCTTCTAACACTATCCAATAATTCGTCTGTGGTTCTTATAGCCATAACCTTTGTTTCTCCTTTCATTTTTTAAATACATGAACATTAATTTTGATTCTTGTATTTGAGGCGGTTTCGGTTGTTCCCCTTCGCCTGCATTTAGGTCGAAAATATCATCGCCTGTTACTAAAGCGTTTAAAGCTTTATCTCTTTGTGAGATAGGTGTGCCGGGCAGCCATCTTCCAGCGTCTCCGTCACCGTAAGTATCATATGTATAATTTATGATATCGACAGGTGACATATTTGCACAATTTGCATATTTTCTAGCCGCTGTTATTGCCCCGCTACGGATAGCCATGGAAAACAGTGAACCTAATACTACTGCACCTTTATCCTTAATATCATAATTATAATTGTTAGTAATATAATCAATAGCTGGCTGTAAGTATTGTTCTATAGCTACGGCGTTTTGTGCCGCTAGAAAATCCGCTGTATAATTAATTGCATAATTCGCAAATAATGAATGTAGGATATTGTTATTTACTAGCTGAGTATTTCCAGCCCCCAATGATATGAATGGCGTAAACCCGTTAAACTGTGGGTAATTATTGACACAATACTCCAGGAAGGGCACTAATCCATATCTATAGTCAAACTGATATGCTCCATAAGCTCTCCCTCTGTCGCCCATTACTGCGAGAGATTGCGTACTGCCGTAAGGGAATCCAGATTCATTTGGAACCCACCCCATCCAAACGTTGTAACTATTTGCGGGCAGTGCTCCGTTTCCATATTTATATACATACGTATATGATGCGGGATCGCTTGCATACGTATTGATGGACACTTGTTGATCTAACGGATATGTGTCAGTATGGGCACCCATGGTTATTCTATTTTGATAGACCATTTCAGTGTGTCCACGTCTCCAGACTATATCACCAGCATTCCATTCAACGCTTGCCGGGTGCTGTGTAAAACCTGCGCCTATTAGATAATCTGGTTCACTGGCCGTTGTGAACCACGGATTTGTCTGAAAAAAGTTTCCTACTGTTAAGCCTTCAGACATTAGACTAGAGCAATCATAATATTTAATCCCATTTACAATTTGCCCTTGTCTGTAAGCTTGACTATATCCAACATTTGGCGCATTGCATTGTCTTATTACCCAATTATAAGCGGCGGTTATATCTGGCATTATTTTACATACACCTCACCATTGTATACACCTGCTACCCACCCTGACGGACATCTTAACCAAATATCTTTTCCAACTTTTTTAATCTCTAAAGCTGTAATTACTGTTCCAGAGTCTAAGCATCCGTTTTTATCCTTGTCATGCCTTCGCCCATCTACTGTTAATTCATCGTGTGTTTTAGCCCTGAACATAATTCCGGCACCTGTTCTAACGCACATATTATATTGTAGTGTGTAGTCATAACCCTCATTATAGGTGTAACCTGTATTTGTGTTTTGCTCAGAGTATCTCAAATGATAATCCCACGGGTGACTATAATAGGGGCGGATACAAAATTCTTTACCAGTCTGATCGCCAGATTGTCTTCCAATAATATCGCCGTTTTCATCGATTGAAGCGTGTACAATATTATCAGCATCAACGCACATTACAACATGAGAACCTACAGCAAGAAAAATATCCCCACGCTTTCTAGTGGTATTAATTGGTATAGATTTAAACCCAACATTAATAAGCTGATTATATAAATTTCTAGTGGTGGAAAATTTAGATACGTTAAACCCACCTACTATGAGTGATTCAGATATAGATGACGAACAGTCATAATCTGGGCCGTATCTGTTGACCTGTGAATATCCGTGTTTATCATCGTTGGCTAAGTCAACCATATGCTGTACAGTTTTTTCAATGTCACCCATGCTATACCTCCTTGTTGATTAAGTCCATCTTGTCACATAATTTCTGAATAACCAAAGTGTTATTATTTAATGCTTCTGTTATTCCAGACATTTCAGAACTATGCTGATTGTTTATTTCCTTTATCTGCTGTCTTTGCTTGTCGTTAGAATCTTTTATGTACCATACTAATATAATACACATGACAATCGGAAAACCTAATGATGAAATCACGCTTGCTATACCGTTCCAGTCCATAAATGGCTCCTTTCTTTGATCTATATTATTAATTATATCATAAGTATTGCATAATTACAAGATGTATGTTATAATTAATTAAAAGAATATTCATATATTTATTAAGGATGTGTTACAAAAATGTTACAAAAGTATTACGATGGAACAAAGCTTTTGTCAATGAAAGATATAAACGGTAAGAGACCTGAGCTTTTCATAACAACGGGAAATCGTTCCTCAGGTAAAACTACGTATTACGGACGATATTTTATGAATAGATTTTTCAAGAATAAAGAAAAATTTGGGTTAATATATCGATATAATTATGAGTTAGATGATTGTTCAGACAAATTTTATAAGGACTTATCTAATTTATTTTTTCCTGGTACTACCATGAAATCTGAAAGAAAAGCTGGCGGAATTTTTCATGAGCTTTTTGTTGATGAGGTTAGTTGCGGTTATGCTCTTTCTTTGAATAGTTCGGATCAAATTAAAAAATACAGTCACTTATTATCTGACATAACGAAACTATTATTTGATGAATTTCAAAGTGAAACTAACCACTACTGTTCAGATGAAATAAGAAAATTTATATCGTTACACACTTCAATTGCACGTGGTAATGGTGAGCAAGTTAAATATGTTCCCGTATATATGCTTTCTAATGCAGTAACAATCATCAATCCGTATTATGTTGAAATGGGTATAACAGATCGGTTGAAAAATGAAACTAAATTTTTAAGGGGCGATGGTTATGTGCTTGAACAAAGTTTTCTTGAAAGTGTTTCGGAAGCTCAAAAAGCCAGCGGATTCAACAGGGCTTTTAGTAATAACAGTTACGTTGCTTATTCTTCTGAAAATGTTTATCTCAATGACAATACATCTTTTATAGAAAAGCCTGAAGGCACGTCCAATTATTTATGCACTATTAGGTATAATGGAAATGATTATGGTGTAAGAGAGTATGCTACAGAAGGTGTTATATATTGTGATTCAAAGGCAGACAGCCAGTTTAAATTAAAGATAGCTGTAACTACAGAAGACCATAATATTAATTACATAATGCTTAAAAGGTGTGGCTTTTTGATTAACACCCTTAGATATTATTTTGAAAAAGGTTGCTTTAGATTTAAAGACCTTAGATGTAAAGAAGCTATATTAAAAACATTATCATATTGATATCTAAAACCGCCAGCGTATATGTATGTAGTAGGGAGACACGTTTTAAATGTAACGCCTGTTATATATCCATCAATGTCAGATGCTTATACGCACCGGTTATTAAGATATAATAAGAGAGGGAGCAATCCCTCTCTTTAATGTTATGAAAAAACATCGTAAAAATTTCTTTCCATTGTTTTATATTTATTTTCTAATTCTTCATATTTCTCTTTTAAGTTCATATTTTCTTGCTTTAAATCATACTTTTCTTGTATTATATCCGTGATGAATGAATATCGGCGTAATAAATAATTCTTTATTTCATTGAGGTCCCTTGATAACACATCTTCATCTACTATTTTATCATATAAATTATCAATAAACTGACTAGAAATATTTTGCATTTGGTCAACATAATATGGATTAAGCATAAATTCTTTTGCTATTATCCTTATACAATCTTTCAAAACTTTTATAGCATGTTCCATTTCTTTTATACATTTTGTCATTTAATTTACCTCATTTCATATGTTGTTTCCTTCAATACAGTTCCGCCCTTAATTCTTTTAGCAACTAATTTACCCTCTAATTTTAATCCAACCTTAAAATCTGTTAAATCATATTCACCTTTTTCTATTTTATCAATAAATATCTTTTTACTTCTTTCCGGTATTCCGGCGCCTTTTACATCATAATAAGGTGTATCAATCTTTCTCTGGTTCTCATGAGTCACATGCTCAATATATGTTTTCTGACGTGTAAATATAGCTCTATCCCAAAACGATTCTAATTTCCAGTGACAAAACTTAGATTCATGCACAGGTATATCAACTAAATCTTCAGGCGACATATCGTCACAGTGTAGACTGTCTGTATCAGCATACGCAAAACCTGGCTTGTCTGCACCATAAAAATTTTTTTGTGCCGCGCGTATGGTAAAATTTCTTGCATATGATGTTATAGCTGAACCACACGGTATATAACCAGGTTGTTTCTTGTTTTCTTTGATGGGCTTAAACCCTATAGAACCATTATCTTTAATGTATGCAATTTTAAATGAGCTATCGTCAGAAGCCGCTAACTTACCGTAGAGGTTATTCATAAAAAGCTTTGCTAATGTCCGTATGGCTCCTTTTGATTCCTCTTTAATTTTTTTGTACAAATTAATGTATTCATCAAATAGCCCTATCTCTGAATGGAACCAACACCCATCTAATATAACACAATCGACAAGTTCGTAGTGCTCCTTAAACAATATCCAGTCTATCATTGTTAGAGTTAGCGTAACCTCAGTTGACTTTACTGACCCATCTGGCATAATTAATTCCTCACAATACCTATTTTGTTCATCGTCCCATACATCGCTTGTAGTTAAGCACACGTTACCTAAATACATAAATGAGTTTTTTATCTGTATAAACGGCAACATGCCATCTTTTAAATAAAATCTACATCTTACACGCACAAAATAATACGCATGTTCCGGCATGTCAGGTATATAGTCACCGCTCCAAAATTTCGGTTTTCCGACTGGATAATAGTTTCCGGATTCAGAATGCATCTCAGACGGATACAGCGAGTTAACATCTGCTGTTAAACCATTTTTTAATATCCTACCTTGCTTTCCTTCTACGTAATAGCACCAACCGCCCTTATAAGATCGCTTAATATATTGGCCTGCATTTTCAGCTCCGTAAGTTTTTTTATCTAGTAATATATCATACATATTTGGGAATAATATGTTGTAATATTCCTTGTCATATGTACGTTTAAATTCCTTTAAACAACATGAGCCTATAGTTAACGAGTCATGGCCCTGATCGAACATTATTTCAAGAGCTTCTTTTACAACTAATACATCATTTGCAATGTACTTTTTCTCTTTAGGCGTTATTTCACAACCTGAGAATCTAAATCCCTTGTATTCCATATCAAGTTTTTTATGTTTTGTCCCAAAACTTTTGCCAATTTCAGCCACGCTAAATGGTAAAAGCTTCAGGGAGTCACGTATTTCTATTATCTTATTATTCACTTTTATGATAATATTATACCATGCTCCACGATCTGAAATAGAATATTTAAATTCCTTATTGAACATTTTCTTTTCTGACTTCCATTCTATAAGCTCACCTTGTTCTGTCTTTATCTTGAGATAAGCCTGTTTAAATCCTAGATTTTCTATTAAAAATGGTAGCCAGAAAGAACCGTCAAATTTTAAGTTGTGATAGTAAATACATATATTACCCGGAAGCGCTTTTAAATAATTAAACGTATCAAGTATTGAGTGGTGTATTATCACACTTTCAGAATATAACGGAACTACAGCAGAAGCCCATACCTCTGTATACTCTTGATTATCATATACTGTAGTTTCAAAATCTCCGACAAAGTAAGTAAAATCACGTTGTCTCATACGATTCTAAACCGTCTAAAATGTCTGAGACATTAATTACATCCTCATTTGTCATTCCGGGCAAGTCTCCAAACATTGCTTGACAATAAGCTATAATTGCTGAGATGCTATCTCCAAACAGTTTTGAGCGGTTTAGATAGTCTGATAATGATTCTGCATTATTTTCAAGCCTAGTAGCCACTGCTTCACGTCCTGATAAGTCTATTGCGTTATTAAGGGCTTGTATAACAATATCAGACACTTTTTTTGGAAAACCTAATATCTGTCTACGATAATTACGGATAACAATATCAACAAAAGATGCTCTAGCTTTTTTAGCTTGTTTTTTTCGTAATTGACCTTTATAAGCCGCTCGTCTACGTTCTAATTTTCTTCCTTCAAGTCCTGATAATATTTGTCCTGTATCTTGATCTACATATTTAGAAAATTCATATAAACTGCTAGTCTTAATCTGTTCAATCTCTTTTGGGTTTAATGTGCGCATAAACTCTGATATGCGGTTAGTATCAAACTCAAATCCTCTTTTACTTGCATTTTTAATAAAGCGTTTTATACGACGTTCTTGCTTTTGTAGTTCCGTCATCTGAAAGCCCCCTTTTAGAGATAAAGCCCCCCCTTATTAGGGAGGGGCTTTTAGTTAAATAATTCTACATGTTAGAAAATCTTTTCCTTTGTAGTTTTTGCTCTCTCTCCGGTATACCTTAATACTATAAGTTGTCTCTCCCTCTTCGCTCATGACCTCATAAATTTGTACAAATGATTTCCAAAAGCTTTCTGAGCCTGTAACATACACCTGTTCATCTTTATCAATTATTACATACTTCATATAGTCGACAGTATCAGACTTTTCATTGTGAACATTAATTACTGCCCACTTATCTACGTCAATAATTACATCACCAGACTGCGTGGCTTCGTCGAGTTGAATTGCATCCGTTAAATCAGTATACCTAAGCTTTTCTCTTGCTGTCATCGTCCATGAGGCATCCTCTACCATTGCTTTGTATGTTGTGTCCATCATTCAACCTCCTTCTTAGCCGCTCTGGGCGGAAGTTCCACAGCGTGTTCGATGAAAGTCTCTTCCGGCATTCCATAAAGCTTTTCACAAATCGTGAGTTCAACTACCGTTGTTGGAATTCTTGAGGGACTTGTGTAGCTCTTTCTAAGAATGTTCATCGCCTTGTCTTTGTTTGTAATTTTCCCTGGAATGTTGTAAGTTACTTCTTCCAGTACGTTTTCAGATAGATTAGCTGTCACTGCTTTTACTTCTGTTGATAAGATTGTACGTGTTACCATTTTTGCCATTTGTTTTCCCTTTCTGGACTGTCATCTTCAGGTACGGTAGTCCATCTCCGTACTACACCTCAGATGAGGTGTTTCGACTTAAATTTTATTGATTGAAAAAAATTGAACATCAATGTATTTGCAATTTATATATTTCAAAATCAATAGTTCTGGTATACGTGTGCTAGTTTCGCATAAAAACCTGAGTTTATAAGTTGTATTTATATATTCGACAATTAATGTCTCTGTATTCTCTTCCCAAAACTGATAGCACAGTTTCATATTTTGAGACTCAATAAATTGCCCTACAATATCATTTAACATATCTACCTCACTATTCTGGCCGGGTGTGGCGGCCCGGCCTATTCAGGAGTTCGGGGGCTTCATTTTCTGCCACAATTAGAGTATAGCATATTTTAGTGCTATAATGGTTACAAAAGTGTTACAAAAGTATTACGTTTTCAATCCCCGAACTGATTGGCAATTACCATAATTAACTCAGCTATGATAATTATTAATAATATGTTTGTCATCTTACCTCCTTTCAAGCCCCGATTATTCGAGCGTTTAATCAATCTCGATATTAAATTCAATTACTTCAGATAAAATGTCAATAACAATATTGCTTTGATCAGTTAACTCTGAATATTCATCATAGGTAATATCATTATTACTGTAGTGTCTATTATAACCCTTTTGTAATATTTGCTCCATTCTGATCTTATCCGCTAATAATGCTTTTAGTGTATCAACATTCTTATACTCAATACACATGTATAGCACTTTTGTGATCGTACGATGCCTTAATATCAATTCTTCATAATGATCATAAAACAAGTCAATATCATAAATTGCGTCATTGAGTTGCTCAGTTATTTCAGATAATTTCTCTCTAAGATATTTAATCATATTTTATTTACCTCCTTATCTTTATTACAAGTATATTGTATCA
>ERZ791837.1352-NODE-1352-length-16162-cov-3.815794_pt1 | contig 16162 bp, 8 predicted proteins | sample MGYA00510292_ERZ791837 | MGnify/ENA primary metagenome ERZ791837 (study PRJEB30046, sample SAMN00715259) | human gut metagenome | study: EMG produced TPA metagenomics assembly of the A metagenome-wide association study of gut microbiota in type 2...
GGGACCCTACTCATTCCTTAAGGTTAGGTATGTGGCGCACCCTTAACGCAGGAGAGTAAGCCCGTACCAATGACTGATACAGGCTACGCTCATCCGGTCGTTAGATTTCAATTGCCACATTTTAACCTAACCGAAAGAGGACATGATATATACTAAGATATCGTCATGTCAATTAGTTCAGTTACAAAGATACTTGTTTTTTCACATTCAACAACAAAAAACGGTTATTTGTTTCGAGCCAAATAGAAAAAAACATGCCCTAGAATGCTAAGTATCTGCCTAACTACTCCTTAACTCACTGTTCTTTTAAATGTCTTTATTATAAACATTTTCACCCCTCCACACTCGTAAAACGCCCTATTTATCAAGGTTAGCGGGTGGAAGGGTATTTTCAGGCAAGGCAACTACCGAATAGTAATTCCCGTAACGACTCCGCGAGCGGGGAAACCCTAAAGGAGCTAACTGTTGAGCAAACGCATTCGGATTAACTCCACGCATAGCTGCCGGATTCTGCTTTTTCAGAACTTTGAAAATATCAGCAGCAGAAAGGCGTTGTACCATTTCATCCTTATCTTCAGTCATGGCAGGGCGAAAACAAGCATAAAGAATTTCCTCCATCATACTGCGCCGCTGAAATTTCTTATTATATTCCTTCAACTCAGACTCTTCTTCCGCTGTAAACCAATACCGGACTCCTTCCAGAAGTTCATGTTTCAACTGGGCATAGATTTGTTTATGTTCGATGTGGCTGCAATCAATTTTATCCTTTACCTCTACGCATAGGAAACGCCGGCTGCCCGTAGTGTCGGAAAGCAAGTCGAAGCGGTTGCTTGTGCCGATGAAAGAAGCGATGCGGGGGAGATTACGGAAGTTCTTTTGATATGCTTTGCAAAGATTTAAATCAGCCATTTGCATCAGGCTTTTGAGTAGCGGCATTTGCTTGGCGGAGTATTTGTCGAACTCATCAAGGTTTAGCAGTCCCATTTCCGACATTTTGCGGGTGACATTACTTCGTGACGTGAGCTCTATTTCGTCCGAATAGTAGCGGGACAGGCTGTCGGGCATCAGACTTTTGCAGAAGGTGGATTTCAGGCAACCCTGCCGGGAACTGACAAGCAGGGGAGCCACGCTGTTGGCATGTTTGCCTGTCCGTCCCGTCCATTGGGCTGCAAGAGCGAGCATCCATGTGTGGAAACCGCTTATCCAGAAGGGTTCGGACGATACGCGGTGTGCCAAATTGTCAATCCGGTCGATACCGTCCCAAGCGGGAAGTTGCTCAAAGTAGAGCAGGAAAGGATGATATTCCGGTACGTATTTGGAAAAAAGAAAGCGGCTGATATCTTTGTCCCAGCATAGGATGCCCCGGGCATGGGCTTCGAGACATAAGGAATTCAGTTCCCGTTTGCTGACAGGGAGGAACGCTTTGTCTGCAATTCCAATGGGGCGGTATTCTGTTTCCTCTGTCAGTCGGTTGTAACGGAAGGCATAGCCGGTTTGCAGGAAGTGGTTAACCTGTTCTGTCGGATTGCATTTCTTTATGCGGGACTGTCTCTTGCGTTTCTTGTTCCTTAATAAAAAGGAGATAAGTTTCATAATACATTTTTTCATCATACACGTTGTTTTTATTGATAGTTTCGTGCCGCGAAGTTACTATCGGGAAACAGCCTTTCGCAAGCCTTTTTCACACTATTATCGCTTGTGGCGTTGAACGTGCCAAGTCCTTGCATTATTGCGTTTTCAATGCGGGATAATTCGTTTTATCTTGTAGCGAAACAGGGTGTTGACAGTAGTCAACAGGTCTGTTTATAGCTGTCGGCGGTTCTGTTGACAATCGTCAACGGCTCTGTCGGCAGTTGCCGGCACCCATTTATTCTCGTAGGAAAAATAGATTATCTCATGGGAAAGCGCTAACTTTACACAATATAAATAAATACAGCACTATGGCAATTCATTTTGAATGGTACGAGAATCCGGTACCGCCGAACCAGCCGGACGAGAAAAAGCTCCATGCACGCATCACGTACAATGGAAAGATAGGAACGGACTATGTGAGGCGTAAAATTCAGGAGCGTTGCTCGCTGACGGAAACGGATGTAACGGCTGTACTCGATGCGCTGTCGCATGTATTGGGGCAGGAGCTGAGTGACGGTCGCCAAGTGCACCTGGACGGGATAGGTTATTTTCATCCTACGCTGAAATGTATAGAAGGGGTGACGGCGGAAACGAAACGCAAAAATACGAAAGTTCGTTTAAAAGGTATCAAGTTTCGTGCCGACCAAGCGTTGAAGAACGAAGTGGGAGCCGTGAAGCTTAAAAATATCAGGCACAACGGGCATTCCCGCAAACTATCGGATGTGGAAATAGATATGCGTTTGCGAGCTTATTTCACCGAACATCAATTAATGACCCGTGCGGACTTCCAGCAGATTTGCGGATTTATGAAGTCGAAAGCGATGGAGCATATCCGCAGGCTGAGGGCGGAAGGGAAAATTCGGAATATCGGAATACCTACACAACCGGTATATGTGCCCGTAGCGGGGTATTACGGGGTGAGCAGGGATAGGATTGTACGGCAGTGACGGTAATGGCGGACTTCACCTGCAAGGGTTGATGAACAGGGGGATGTGAAGGGTGAAGGGAAAATAAAAAGAGTTGCTTTATTATTATAAAGCAACTCTTTTTATTAGTAAGGATGGATGTTTATTCCGTCATTCTCCATTTGATTGCGCCTGCGTTTAGGCGACCTCCAAAGTTATAACTCTTAATTTTGAAGTTATCGTTTTCAGGGGCTTCGAATAAATCAGTAGATGTAACATCAGAAGTTTCTCCGGGCAATCTGTTGGATTTGTAAGTAAAGTCTTGGGTATACCAAACATTTTCAATATTTATATTATCATTTTTGCCGCGTACTCCCTTAACTTCAGTTGAGGCTGCAAATATTGTATTTGTAATTTCTATACCTTCCGTGGCACCGATATTTGCATCGCTGAAGTCTATTATATATTGTCCTGAGGCTGGAGCTTTATAAATAGTACAATCTTTAATTGATATTTTGTTGACAGCGGTCTTGTCACTTAAAATCAATCCTTTAGCACCACAACCATTAATAGTGGTATTGCTAAATAATATATTGCCAAATTTACCACCGTCCTTAGATTGGAGCATATAATACCCTGCTTCTGTCGTTTTAATATAACATCCAATAAAAGAAATATTTTTTATTTCTTTTGTTGCTGCTGTTTGTAGACGAAGCAATGTTCCTTTAGGTCCATATCCAATAATGTCACAATCTTCAAATTCTATGTTATCAACAATTGCACTATTACTTTGGTTGATAAGGTATGCATTTGTTTTTTCATTTCCATTTTCGTCAATACCATTAGCATTTAATTCTATATTTTGGAACTTGATAAATGCACTGTTGGTAAGCTCTATTTTAGAAACTGCAATAACTGGTTTTTTTTCACCTGCAGTTCCAAAGAAAGTATAGGAAAAGCCTTCGGGTAATTCTAATGTTTTACCATATTTATATGTTTTTCCAGCAGGTAATGCTATCGTAATGGAGCTATTAGGCTCACAGTTTTCCGTAATATTGATGATAAGTTCACTGCTTAAATTCTCATCGGTTGTCATACGATATATAACATCTGCACTTGGAACTGCTGCAAAAGTTGTAAAACCGATTGTACCTCTTACAACATTGTCTTTATATATCTTGGCTGTATAATTGGTTTGTGCTTCCAACCCGTCAATGGTGATTGTACCATTGGTTACAGCTTCGTTATCGTTTGTCAAATCTTTGGTTACTTTTACTTCTTCACCTTTCAGAATTTCCAATTTGGTAACTTCTGCATTGGCAAGCCAATGTAAAACGACACTGTTCTCTGTGAGGTCAGCGGTAGAGATTTCTTCGAATATCTGCTCTGACTTGGTTTTGAAACTGTAATCGGAAAGATAACTCCATTTGGACTCGGGAGTATTGCCTGACATTGCTTTCAAACGAAGATAGTATTTAGTTGAACTATCCAGACCTGTCATCGTATAAGGCGATTCTTTGATGGATTTGTCCTCACCGTATATGATGGAAGTAGCGGTACTTCCCATTTCGATATCATTGTACAATGTGTCTTTACTAACTTCGATAAGATAGTACTCCGCACCTTTTACAGTCTTAAATTCCAAAGTGGCTTCTGTACCGATGTCTTCGGGAGTTACACCGCTGAGATCACAACTGAACAAACGGTTATGAGCGGCATCAACAGTCCAATCGTTGGCGTTGTCGCAACTGGTTGCGGCAATTGTTGTCAGGAGCAAGCAAGCTCCTGACAATATATTATGTATATATTTATAGATTTTCATATTCTATTGTTGTTTTTAAGGCTTAAAAACCATACGAGTTATTCAATTTACCTTTAGAGTCACTGATAACGCTGCTTCCTAACGGTAAGAGGTGGCGATTGATAACAGTTTTATTCAAGCCGGAACTGATATTCTCGGTAAATACTTCCAGTTTGCTGTCATCTTTTCCCCAGAAATCGCTACTCTTTTTGTAGTCTCCGGTGTTGGCGGGAGTTGCATACCATTGTACGCTTGACATATCTATACTCTTCGGATCATCGCTTCGCATATTGTAATACAATTTTGCGGGTGCATTGGGTTTTACTACATTTATGTAGTTATCCAGCATTTCCTGTGTTTTGGATGACAACAGTCCCCAACGGATCAAATCGTATTTACGGACAGCTTCACCCGCTAACTCCCATGCACGTTCGTCTACAACGGCATCAAAGAAGTCTGCGGAAGAAATTCCGTTGACATAGGCTTGCGCATTGGCTTGATCGGCGGTATCAAACGCACGGCAATGAACCTCCATTAAGGCATCACGGCCTGTTTTTCCGCAAGTGGCAGTACCGATAGCGTCGGGACCAAACAATTCGTTCATAACTTCGGCATACATCAACAGTACATCCGAATAACGCATTACTACCCAGTTGATGCCATATCCTTTCTTGGCACTGGCATTTTTGTTCTGCTTCAGCCATTCTTCGCTCATTTTGCGCACATCCCACTTGGCTACATACAGTTGGAAAGGTTTGTTACCTGCCATTTTTTCGATATCCGGGGTATCTTTATCATTACCTTCAATGGTATAGTTGGCGCATGTAATGTCGCGACGCAGGTCTTTATGGTCGAATGACCAGAAAAATGGAGCTGTCAATTGTACTTTTGCACTTGAGTTGCCATATCCCCAGCTTGCAGAGTTGGTATCTTTCGCGTTGAGGCGTACGCCAATAGTATATCCCATTTCACCGGATGTACCCAGTCCATGGGCAACTTCATAAAGGTTTTCGTAATATTGGTTGTCTAAGGTACGTTGATTGATTCTATACCATTCGTCTTCGAAAGAAGGGTTCAGCTTATGAGGACCGTCTTTGATGATTACGTCCAGATGAGTCAGCGCTAATTTGTAAAGTTCTTCTCTTTTGGCTGCATCGGGGCGTTGGGTAGGATAGGACGGATCACTGCCGGGCATGGTTTCGTATCCTTCTTTAGCTGTTTCGCGGATGGAGTAGCCGGCATAGGATAAGGCGATACGTGCCAACAGGCCGTGCGCAAATCCTTTAGTGGCGTGTTCTGTTGTATAGCCATCCATTCCTGCCCAAGGTAATGCGGCGGCAGCCGTTTCCAAATCGCTTAACAAGCGCTCATAGATAACATCGCGGTCTGTCTTTTCCAGATATAAGTTTGACCCGTCTTCTTTGGTCGGTTCAAACTTCATGGGAATATCGCCGTAGGTTTTGATTAAGTCATAATAAACCATCGCGCGAATGGTAAGCGCCTCGCCTTTATAGTGAAGTAATGTGTTGTAGTCAGAATTGTTCTTATCGGCCATAATAGGACTTTGGTCTACGGATTCAATCACAACGTTGGCGCCTTCTATGATTTTGAACATGGATTGCCAGTTGTTGTCCAGGCGGCTCCATGTAGTAGAAGGATTATAGTTGGACGCGCCTCTGTCTTCTGCGTTGGTGAAGTCTTCCAATTTGGTGGCATCTACCAATTCGATGTCGCTGTTGGTGGAAAAGTTCAATGGCATACGGCAACCGTATGTATGGTCTAAAGTCAATCCGGCATACATATTGTTCATCACTTGTTGTATGTAGACTGGTTTTAGAGCCAAATCGCTTTGATCTATTTCAGAGGGTGATTTCTGGTCTAAGAAATCGGAACAGGATGTAATTCCCATTACCCCTAAACATATTAATATGGTCTGATATATTTTTTTCATAATTGTATCTTCTTATGTGATTAGAAAGTTAAGTTGATGCCACCTACGTATGAACGGCTCTTGGGATATGCGGCAAAGTCGATACCCGGAGTCATCGGAGTGCTGGTACAGCAGTCAACTTCGGGATCTGCGCCGGAGTAGCTTGTAAAGCAATACAAGTTGTAACCTGTTACGTATATGCGTAAGTTTTGAATGTTGAACTTGTTAATCCATTTCTTCGGAAGGGTATATCCTAAAGTAACGGTATTGATACGCAGGTAAGAACCGTTCTCCACTGCTTGGTCTATCAAGGGCATTTTGGTGATGGATACCGGGTTCCAGTTGGTAACTCCTGCATTGATTTCGTTCAGGCGTGAGACAATGGCTTCTTCTCCCATTTCCTTGATTGCGGACGAACTGAGCAGGTTACGGCCTGTTGACGGGTCGATGGCTGTATAGCGGTTGCCATAGTTGTAGTTGCTGTTCAGATTCCAGTTACGCTTAGTATCGTTATAGTAGCTTGAAGCCAATTTTGCGGCATTCACGATTTTGTTTCCGAAAGAGTAGTTGCAGAATACACCTAAATCGAATCCTTTGTAGTTACCATTGATGCCGAAACCACCGGTCCAGGGCGCGATTGTATTACCGAGACGCTGTTTAACGGGTTTGCCATCCTCGCCTACTTTAAGTTTGACTGCGCCGGGAGCGGCAACTCCTGTGATACTTGTACTGTTGGGCACACCTTCTTTCAGCGCATAAGTGCCTTTGCTTTGGTCGAATGTGAAATCGGAAGCTGTGTAAATGCCTTCTGTAACGTAGCCGTACACTTCACCCAAGCGTCCGCCTTCTTCGATAAGGAAATCATCGGTACTTGCAGCGCCGCTGCCAGCCCACTTACTGCTTTGCCACCATTTAGACGTTCCGTCTGAGTTCAGCTTGTCAATTTTACCGCGGTTATAAGAGATATTGAAGTTTACATTCAATCCGTAATCTTTATGGTCAAGTAAGGTGGCATCGAGTTGTAATTCAACACCTTTATTGGAAGTCTGCCCGAAATTCTTGTATTGGTAACTGTATCCGGAGCCTGCCGGGATGGTTGTCTTCATCAACAAGTCTTTGGTGGTGTTCCAATAGAAATCCAACGAACCGGAAAGGCGATTGTTCAGGAACCCGAAGTCAAGACCTAAGTTGCGTGATATGGTAGTTTCCCATTTCAGGTTAGGATTGGAAAGCGCATCACCCGGTTGTAAAATAATACTTGCCTGTTCATTAAAGTAAATGTTACTGCTGCTTGTGCCGCCTAATGAGTAAGTTGTGTACATGGCGCCACTCGGGATACGGTTGTTACCTGACGTACCAAGACTTAAACGGAGCTTTAAATTAGAAAGCCAGTCATGGGTACCCTGCATAAATGATTCATCGTAGACACGCCATGCAAATGCGCCTGAGGGGAAGTAGCCCCATTGGTTGCCTTTTGCAAATTTAGACGAACCGTCGGCACGCATTGTAAAGGTGAACAGGTATCTATCCATTAATGTATAGTTGATACGTCCGAAGTAAGAGTTTAAGTTGTCTTTAATTCCGATGTATGTTTTGGTGGGCAGAGAGGTACCATTACCTAAATTAGCCAACACTTCGCCGGGAGTTGCGGTACTTTCAAAATTAACGGCTGTAAGATAAGTACTGTTATCCTGGCTTGAAGATGTTTCCTGTCCGATCATTACGTTCAAGCGGTCTCTTTTATTGAACAGTGACTTGTTCTCGTAGGTTACGGTATTTGCGATACGCCAGTTTTTATTATTTACTTTACTGATATACGCTTGAGGAGCGCCATCGTATTTGTACTTGGAATTAACGGAAGCAATACTTCCCCATACTTGGTCGGTATTGTCAAACTTCCAGCCGTATCCGAACTCTGAACGGAAAGTTAATCCCTTGACAGGTTCCCAGTTTATGCCTCCATTGTAGTTCTGGCGGAAACGGGTTTGGCGTTTATAGGTGTCATTCAGACGTTGTAACGGGTCGTAACGTGTACTTGTGGCATTTTCGTCATCATCGGATGTGTCTACCACCTCGATGGGTGCATAGATGATGGAACGGGCTACCAACGAGTTGGATGCGCTTGTGTCATTATCTGAACCACCGCTCAGGCCGTCAATCTTTTGGTGTGTCAGTCGGGCGTTGAAGTCAAAGCTCAGCCATTTGTTGATTTTAGTATTGATTTTTGCATTGATATTATTCTTGGAAAAGCCGGAGCCCTGCATGATACTTTTTTCATCGTTGCGGGAGTAGCTGATGTTGAACTTGGTATCTTTTGTACCGCCGCTTACACTTACATTGTATGCTTGCTGGTTACCGGTACGTCCCCAAAGTTCATCTTGCCAATCAGTTCCCTTTATGGATTTGTAGATGTCCAAGTCTTGCCAGTCACCATAGCTGCAATCTTGTCCGCCAACTAATTCATATTGATATAATACATAATTGTATGGGTCCATTACATCAATGTGTTTTGCCATTTTACGGATACCGAATGATACACCGGCGTTAACTTCTATCTTACCCTCTTTACCGGATTTTGTCGTAATGATGATTACACCGTTGGCTCCGCGGGCACCGTAAATGGCTGTGGAAGAAGCATCTTTCAAAACATCTACGGATTGGATGTCTGACGGAGCTATATCGCCAATGCTGGATACAGGGAAACCATCTACGATATATAAGGGGGAGTTGTCTTGTGACAAAGAACCGCCGCCGCGTACACGAATACGGATATCCGCATCCGGAGAACCTTCCGTTTGAGTAATTTGTACACCGGCCATCTTACCCTGTAATGCTTCCGATGCATTGGAAACAGGCACCGCCGACAGTTGTTTGGCGCTTACGGAAGCAACAGACCCGGTCAGGTCTTTTTTCTGTACTGTTCCATAACCGATAACTACTACTTCATCCAAAGCTTGTGAGTCATCATCCAATACTACATTGATTTTTGTCTGTCCTTTCAGAGCAATTTCTTGTGTTTTCATTCCCACATAAGAAATGACCAAAGTTGAATTGGCAGGTACACTTAAAGTGAAATTACCGTCAATATCGGTAATCGTACCATTACCGGTATTTCCTTTTTGTACTACAGAGGCACCGATAACGGTTTCTCCCGTCTTGTCTTTCACAGTACCTTTTACGGTTACATTCTGCGCCGATACACTGAGCGATATCATGGCTACTAATAAAAATAGTAGCGCTGTGCGCATGTTTTTCATTTTAGACATTCTTTGCATGTTCGTTTATTAAAAAGTGATTATTCTCTTAGTCGTGTGTCATACACACTGTTAATTCATCGGTGCAAATGTAGATTAATGTGAAAAGTCCTTTGTGGAATATTTGTTTTTAGGTACGTATTTTTTGTTCTCTGTAATGATTTGTGGTACTAAATCAGCTTGAGGTATGTTGCAGAGCAGAAAAAAGGAGAATACATCGTATTCTCCTTTACACTTAATGATTCATAGGCCGGGTGGAAAGCGTATATTTCTTTCCGACATCGGTAGTGATGTCGTAAATGTAAGTTTCTTTGTATTGAGGTATGGATAGCGGAGCATTGGCGGCGATTAGCGGCTTTCGTATCGGTTGCGGCTGAAGGAGCGGATTATTGCACGGTGCTTGTTCCACCGGTTCCAGTTTTTCTCCATTCAAATATAGGGGAGAGCCGGTACGTATGCGTAGGGTACCTCCGATGGTGGAGCATATGGTAGCTGTTTGCATTTGCCCCTTTTCCCATTTCATTTCTTCCAGCAGGAAACCGCCGCGACAGCGAATTCCTTTTATAACGCCACGCTCCCACACATCGGGCAACGCGGGCAGAAGATGGACAGCACCGTCGTGGCTCTGTACAAACATCTCGGTTATGCCGGCCGTACAGCCGAAGTTGCCGTCTATTTGGAAAGGCGGGTGAGCGTCGAACAGATTAGGATACGTACCACCGTTTTGTCCGCGTTCATCGGTGGTGGGGTGAAGCTGTTCGGTAATCAGTTTATAAGCATGATTGCCATCGAGCAGCCGTGCCCATAAGCAGACTTTCCATCCCATAGACCAACCGGTAGAGTGGTCGCCGCGGGCGGTCAGTGATGTCTTGGCGGCTTCAAAAAGGACAGAGGAGTGATAAGCGCTGATTTGACGGCCTGGATATAATCCCCATAGGTGGGATACATGTCGATGATGGTCTTGAGGATTGTCCCAGTCTTCCATCCATTCTTGCAGTTGCCCCCAGCGTCCTACCTGCATAGGGGCTAAATGGTTGGCTACGGTTTGCAGGCTGTCTGTGAAAGCTGTGTTTTCATTCATTAAGTTGGCGGCTTGAATGGTATTGTAAAACAGGTCGTAGACCATTTGATTGTCCATGGTGGTACCGGCGACAATTACAAAACCGCGCTTACCGTTAACAGACGGACTGTTTTCCGGTGAATAGGAAGGGGCTACCACCAGCCAGTTATTTTTAGGCTCGCGCACTAAAAAGTCCAGATAAAATTCGCAGGCGCCGCGCATAATCGGATAAACTTCCGCTAAATAATTCTTATCGCCGGAGAACAGGTACCGATCCCACAGGTGCTGGCAGAACCAAGCGTTACAAGTTGGCCAAACACCATATTTAGCGCCGTCTACGGCACCGGTGGTACGCCATATATCGGTGTTGTGATGCAAAGTCCATCCACGGCAGCCATACATGGAGGCGCTTTCGCGGCCTTGTATGGCCACTTCTTTTACCAATTGCAGGAACGGTTCGTGCATCTCGGACAGGGCGGTTGTTTCGGCCGGCCAATAATTCATCTCTACATTGATATCGGTGGTGTATTTTCCGTCCCAGGGAGCTCGTAACTGGTAGTTCCAAATACCTTGCAGGTTGGCGGCCTGCCCGCCGGGTTGCGAACTGCATATTAACAGGTAACGTCCGAATTGGAAGTACAAGGCGGCCATTTGCGGGTCGGTGACGGAGCTGAATTCCCTTACACGCCGGTCTGTCGGTTTCTTGATTTGGTCGTTGCTGCCTAAGTCCAGTGAAACACGGTTAAAGTATTGTTGATAGGCGGCAATGTGGGCTTCTTTCCTTTTCGTGTAGTTTTTACCGGCTTGTTTCATGTATTGCCGTGCTGCTTTCAATGCATCTCCCGACACGTCTTTATAGTTTATGAAGTTTGTACCGATAGATACATATAGAGTAACACTGTCGGCATTCTTGACTTGCAAAGTACTGTCCGAAGTTACTTTTAATGTACCTCCGTTATTGTCAATCCGGGTGAGTGCGGTGAATCGTATCTTTCCTTCAATACCCTCATGGTCGTTGGCTTTACCGTTTAGTTGCAGTTCTTTGCGGGGAGAAATACAGAATTCTGTATTTTCGGTATATGGTGTGGTATAATGTGCCGTGAAAGAAATACTCTTTTTCTTTGATGCTGTTAATTTGATAATGAGCAACCGGTCGGGAAAAGAGGTAAAGGCTTCCCGTATGTACGTAATGCCATTGGCTGTGAAACGGGTGGTAGCTATTGCCTTTTCAATATCCAAATCCCGATAAAAATCATCGTATTGATTGATTCCTTCAAAATCAAGATGCAGTGTACCGACAGTTTGATACGGCATTCCGTTGGCCGATTGTGAGCAGATAGCGGGGCCGCATAATTCTTGCGCTTCTTTATTTTTCCCCTCGAATATCAACCGGCGTATGCGGGACAACGCTTCTTTAGCGTTGGGATTAGTATTGTTATGAGGAGAGCCGCCCCAAACAGTTTCTTCATTGAGTTGGAACCGTTCGTGTGCGGGATCGCCGAAAACCATCGCTCCTATGCGTCCGTTACCTAAGGGCAGGGCTTCTACCCATTGTTTGGCGGGTTTGTCATACCATAGCTTTAGGCTATTGTCGTGTGCCGTAATCTTACCACTGATACAGCAGAAGATAAAGATTAATATCAACCATTTTCTTGTCATTTCTTTTCTCTTTTATTATTTCATTGCAATATTAAGAAGCTTTTTCGCATTTTTAGGGGTATTTTTTGATAGAAAAACTAATGCATTTTTCCTTTTTGATGTAAAAATACGAATCAGAAACCAAAAATTGCATATTCAAGAAGCTCTTGTTGCCTATTTTTGCACAGATTACTGTAATATTATGATATAATGAAAAAGAAATTGTTTTTTTCTTTCTGTTTTCTCTTTTTCATAGGTGTAATATCCTGTTCGGATGATATTGCATCGGATAAGGAGAATGAAACGGAACAAGGAGCGGATAAAGAGGAGGGTAACGGAGAACCGACTACTCCTATAACTATGGAAGCGGTGGAATTTGCAGCTTTTCCGGGTGCCGAAGGGCATGGACGAAACGCCACCGGTGGACGCGGTGGGAAAGTGCATATTGTAACATCTCTTGCTGATGACGGCACAAAGGGTACTTTACGTTATGGTATTGAAAAGGTCTCAGGAGCTCGTACTATTGTATTTCAGGTATCGGGTATCATTCATTTAAAGAAAGAGTTGAAAATCAGAGAGGGTAATCTGACTATTGCCGGACAGACCGCACCGGGTGATGGCATTTGTTTGGCTGGCTGGCCTGTTTCTTTGGGAGATAATGTGGATAATGTGATAGTACGTTTTTTGCGTTTCCGCATGGGAGATAAGGAAAAAGGCATCAGTGCCGATGGAGCGGATGCTTTTGGAGGACGGTATGGTAAGAATATCATTATAGACCATTGTTCTATGAGCTGGTGTACGGATGAGTGTGTGTCTTTCTATAACAATGAGAACTTTACATTGCAGTGGTGCATCATTTCGGAAAGTCTTCGTTTGTCGGGACACACAAAAGGGCCTCATGGGTACGGTGGAATTTGGGGTGGAATGAAAGCGTCTTTTCATCATAATTTAATGGCAAATCACGATAGTCGTAATCCTCGTTTAGGACCGGGTACGAAATCTACTAAAGATAATGAGATTGTGGATATGCGCAACAATGTGATTTATAATTGGTGCGGAAACAGTTGTTATGGCGGTGAAGCTATGCATGTGAATATTGTGAACAACTATTATAAACCGGGACCGGCTACTCCTACCGGAACATCCAAACGTGGAAGGATTATAGCTATTGATAAGAAAATATCAGATTCTGATAAACAGAGTTATCCTGCCATATTCGATACTTGGGGAGATTTTTTTATCGATGGCAATGTGGTGGATGATGGCTGGATTAATGGCGAAGATGATTATCAGAGATGCGTACGAGCCACAAATGATAACTGGACTTATGGGGTTTATAACCAGTTTGACAAGAAATATACTATTACTGATGATGTTAAACAGAGACTGAAACGTACCGCACCGGTAGCTACTGAAACTGTGACAACTCACTCGGCCCGGGATGCTTTTGAACAGGTGTTGAGATATGCGGGTTGCTCTTTGTCAAGAGATACTTATGATAAACGCATCGTGGAAGAAGCTAATACCGGAGTCGCTAATTTTGAGGGACTGAATGAACATAACGGGCAAGGGAAGGTAGGCGATATTGATTGGAAAAGTACAGACTATCCTAAACCGGGAATTATCGATAGCCAGGAAGATTTGAGACCTGCCGATGCGGGAGCGGATTGGAGTGCTTGGCCTGTGTTGAAGCAGTCTGAGCTTGTACCTGCCGACACTGATAAGGATGGAATTCCGGATGAGTTTGAGAAAAAATACGGTCTGAATCCTGAAGATGCATCGGATGGTAATGATAAAACATTAGATCCGAATAAAAACTATACTAACCTGGAGATGTATATCAATAATCTTGTGCAGGATATTATTGACCGGCAAAATGAGAAAGGTGTAAGATAAGAATAGTAATATGCTAAGAATAAAAGCGGCCACTTCACAAAGGTGTGAGATGGCCGCTTTTATTTTGAAGGGTTTATTTCTTTATGATATCAATAATTTCTTTCGCACCGGTCACAATATAGTCGGGATTAAATTCCTCTAACTCAGTCCGTGGACGGAAACCCCAGGTAACCCCGCAGGAAGTTACTCCGGCATTGATTGCAGTCTGCATATCCACACCGGAATCTCCTACATAGAGCACGTCTTTTTTATCTACTTTGGCAATGGATAGAATATCTTCTACAATGGTGGGGTCGGGTTTTACGTTTACCCCTTCTCGCTGGCCGAATATGGCGACGAAATCTATTTTCGGAAAATAGTGGGCTATCAGTTTTTGAGTTGCAGCCTGATACTTATTGGATGCAACCGCAATTTGTAGCCCCTGTAACTGTAATTGTTCCAACAGTTCAGGAATGCCGGGATAAGGACGGCTCTTATCGGCATTGTGCCTATCGTAGTGAGGAACGAATTCCTTACGGACGCGGAGTACATTTTCCTCGCTTTTTTCGCCTTCGGGAAGAGCTCTTTCAAATAGTTTGTTAATTCCATTGCCTACCATAAAGTTATAGGCCGATTCCTCGTGCATGGGATAACCCAGTACGCTCAAGGCATGATTGGTGCTTTGCGCCAAATCGGCAATGGTGTTTAATAACGTTCCGTCTAAGTCAAATATAACAAGCTTCTTCATTGTTCTTTTCTTTTGGTTTTCGGCACAAAGATATAACAATTCGCCGGGAACTTGTTATTTTGTAATTCTGAACCAGTCTACGTCTGTCCAGCCGCCGTCGTTGGTAACAATGGCCGGGCGGGTACAGAACATACCTACTTTAGCGCCGATCCACTTGCCTTCTTTCACTTGGAACGGTTTGCCCAATGGCTGGAATTTCTTTCCGTTGAGGCTGTAACTGAAGTTGCACAGTACCAACAGGTCGTGTCCGCCTTCGCTCTTGGAAATCTTTTTCCCGTCAGAGGTAAACTTGGCACGCAGGTAGATGGTATTGTCTTTTAAACCGACTGTACCGTTTACTGTTTCGGGAGTACCTTTTTCCGCTTTAGGGCAAGATACCTGGGACAATACCAGGCCTTTTTCCGTGTTTTCCAAAACAAGTCCGGCATAGTCGAGTCCCATAACTACCAGTCCGGTGCGCTCTCCTTTGTACTTTTCCGTCGGTTTGAAAGTCAGTTTCATGGTGGCGGTAAAATTGTCGGCGGGAGTTTTCTGTAACAATAGGTTGGCTACGTCCCAAAGGTTTTTGCAGTCTTTGACAACAGGATAGGAGTAGAGACGTACGATGCCTTGATCTCCTGCGTAATAAGCCCATTTTTCGTTGATGTTGGCATGCCATTGCCATTGCGGAGAAAGGGTATAGCCGTCAAACTCATCACTTTCTTGCGGAGTGCAGATAGGATATGTCTCGCCTACGTTCGGCTTTTTATAAACCAGTACCGGGTCGCCACAACCGTCACCGTCTTTGTCGATGCCGATAACAGGCCAGTCGTTGACCCATTTCATGGGTTGTAAGTGCACCAAACGGCCGTATGCGCCCACATCCTGGAAATGCAGGAACCAGTCTTCACCGGTAGGAGTATCTACCCATGCTCCCTGGTGAGGGCCGTTGATGGGACTGTCACCTTGCGCCAGCACCTTTTTCCATTCGTAAGGACCGTATATGTTCTTGGAACGGAGAACAACCTGCCAACCGGTGGGTACGCCGCCTGCCGGATGGAAGATATAGTAATATTCCCCCCTTTTGTAGAGTTTGGGACCTTCACAAGTCTGGTGGGCTTCATGACCGTCGAAGATGATGCGTGACTGCGTTATGGCTTTGGTGGCATCCGCATTCAACTCGCAAATGGATATGATACTCTTCAATCCGGCACGGCTTCCTGCATAGGCGTGTACCATATAAACTTTTCCGTCTTCATCCCAGAAAGGACAGGTGTCTATAATACCCTTGCCCGGTTTTACGAGCACGGGTTCTGTCCACGGGCCTTTGGGGTCTTTGG
>ERZ791837.1353-NODE-1353-length-16141-cov-5.555576_pt1 | contig 16141 bp, 8 predicted proteins | sample MGYA00510292_ERZ791837 | MGnify/ENA primary metagenome ERZ791837 (study PRJEB30046, sample SAMN00715259) | human gut metagenome | study: EMG produced TPA metagenomics assembly of the A metagenome-wide association study of gut microbiota in type 2...
GCTGCATCCGTAATTGGGAAACCAGCCGTTGACGCGGTACATCCAGCCGGAGAGGTTGCCGACGTCGAACTCATAGAGATTATTGATTCCTTCGATATAAGCGGAATTGTAGACCGGCGTGTTCTCAAATTCCATGTGGATCTTCTGTTGCTTGCAGGTGCGCTGTAAGATGTTAAAAACGCTCTCTCCCTCATAAAATGTGACGGTCATCGGTTTCAGAATCCAGCCGTCCTCCGGCACCAGCTCCCGCTTTTCCTCTTTGCAAAGGTCCATGTTGTCGAGGATGGTCGCGCAGGAGATGGACAGCGTGCAGGTGTATTCCGCATCGCCAATTTCCACGTCCTCCGGCTCGACCGGGATGGGCTTTCCCTCCGGCACGGGGTCCGTCTGGTACTTGTCCTTGCCCGTACCGGTGTCGATCATCATGCCGCCCACTTCTTCATATTCGCCGGTTGCACTTGCCTGGATTTCCTCCGGCGAAAGATACTCTGGCGGCTCGGTGTCAGTCCGTGCGGGTTTGTCTGCCTGCGGGTCGTCAGACGGCTCTGAGACGTTTTCTGTGGGCGTCTGCGTCGGTTCTGTCTTAACCTTGTCCGGCGTATTTGATTCCGCCGCGTTCTGCGCCGGTGTCTCCACCGGGGCAGAAACAGTCGGCTGCGCTGACGTGTCTTTCTGCTTCGGCATATTCCGGTCGCCAAAGATGAACGCCGCAGCCAGCACCAGAACGATCAATACCGGAACAATGATTTTCCACTTGTTTTTCTGCCAAAATGTCATGTTAAATCAACTCCGCAGCGGTCAACATATTGTAAAGCATCTGTGCGATCTCGCAGCGCAGAATCGCCTTTGTAGGTTCGATATTGAGGTCACTCTGGTCGAGGATATTGACGGAGTAGCAGAACGCCATCGGTTCCTTTGCCCAGGATGCCACGCTGCGGTAATCTCCGAACTGCGCCAGCATATCCTTTGTCGCTGCCGCGTCCATCGCAGTGTCCAGCCCGCAGAGCTTCGCAGCTCTTGCGACCATGGCCGCGGCCTCCTGCCGGGTGATCGTGCCCTCCGGATTAAACTTGCCGCTGCCAACGCCGTTGACAATGCCGCTGCTGTTGGCTGTGCCGATGTAACCGGCGTACCATTTGGAGCTGGGAACATCGGTAAAGGCTTTTGTATCCTTTGCCGCCAGACCGAGCGCACGGGTGACGATGGCGGCAAATTCCGCGCGCGTCATGGTCTTGTTGGGCATGAACGTGCCTTTTCCCATGCCGTTGATGATGCCGCGCGAGGCAAGTTCTTCGATAGCAGCTTTGTTCACGTGATTTTTCACATCGGTGAACGTTGTGCCGGGAGCGGTCACGCCGGGAACATTCACAGAAACGTCCACATTGCCCTTGTTGACGCTTGTGCTGGGTTTCGAGGTGTTCTTGGTCACATCGCCCATACGGTACAGGCTGTTTTCGCCATTTGCCGCGCGGTCAATGGCGACCAAAGCGTAAAAGCCCTGTTCCGCAGACATCTGGTTGTTGCCGTCCGAACCGTCGAGAACGTGGTAGAAGCCGCCGTTAGACTGCCGGAACGAGAGAAGATTTTCCGTCAGCGTGTAGCCGTTTTTCACAAAACGGCTGTCATCCAGAGAAATCCCAAGCTCGCAGAGCGCGACCACGACCTGCGCAACGGACTCTACGTTGGTCGTGCCCCACGATGCGTAGCCGCCCTTGCTGTCCTGATTTTTAGAAAGCCATGTTAAGGCACTGTCAGTCGCGGTTTTAACAGCCTTCTGATCCTGATACTTGGCGAGGGCCTGCAAGGCCATGGCGGTGATGTCTACATCGGATTCTCCGGTGCCGGTCAGACTCCAGCCGCCGTCCTTCATCTGATTCTTGATGATCTCATCGATGTAAAGCTGGCGCGTGGCCTGTGTCTTTGCGGCGGGGTTCTTCGGAATGTCGTAATTGCCGGAATCCAGCGCGATCAATGCCCAAATGGGGCCGTTCAGCCCCTGCCAGATGGTCTTTTCAAAATCGCCCAGCGGGGTCAAAAGGTTGTATCCCGCGACCTTGGACGGGTCGCGCCCGATGGCAGTCAGCGCGAGAATGACGCGGGAATACTCGGTGTATTTTCTTTCATGCAGCACGCCGGAGCAGTTCTTGACGTACTTCTCAACGCGCGCATAGTAATCATCGTAGTAATTTGCGGGAACAGTGTAACCAGAACGGGCAAGACCGATAATTGCCCATTCGCCGCCGATGGAGCCGACCTCCGGGGATTTGACAGCGGACACCATATAGGCGGCGCTGCCTTGTACTTCATTCTGGACGCTAGATGCCGCCAACGCGGGAACAGTCAGCGTCAAAAGGATCGCGAGGGTCAGAATCCATGCAGAAATTCGTTTGATTCTTCTCATTTGTATTTCCCCCTATAAATGCGGCAATCAGGGCTGCCCCCAAATGGGGGCAGTCCTGTGCTGCAAAGTGATTATTTTGTGGTTTTCGCCACGTTTTCCACGAAGCGGTGGAGAATGGCTGCAACCTGTGCGCGGGTAGCGTTGCCGGTCGGCATGAGCTTGCCGGCGCTGCCGTTGACCAGCTTTTCGGCAACTGCCCATTCCAGCGAAGCCGCGGCATAGCCGGACACGCTTGCGTGGTCTGTAAATCCATTCAAGCCGGAGCTTGCGGCGGTATTGTACTTCTTGTGCTGCGCATAGCGGTACAGAATTGCCGCCATCTGCTCACGCGTGACGTTTGCGTTCGGAGAGAACGTCGTGGTGCTGGTGCCGTTGACGATGCCGTTGTCGGCTGCCCACGTCACAGCGTCCTCATAGTAGCCGTTGTACTGGACATCCGAGAATCCGCTGCGTCCGTTGACTGCGGGCTGACCTTCCAGTCGGTACAGAACCGTGACGAGCATCGCGCGGGTCATGGATGCGTTCGGAGAGAACGTTGTGTCGCTCGTGCCTGCGAACAGACCGTTTTCATACGCGAATGCAACATCCTCGTAGAACCAGTCGCTTTCACGCACGTCCGTGAACGGAAGTTTACCATTGGTGAACTCAACTTCGATTCTGGTCGATACCGTGAGCTTGTCAATGGTATAGGTCTTGACTGCGCCGACAGACTTGCCGTTGACCTTGACGTCCTTGACCTTATAGCCGGTGTCCGGTTTGAAGGTGAAGGTAACAGACTTGCCGATGTGCTGGAATGTCAGCTTCGGTTCGACCGTGCCGTTCTTGCCAACCTTCAAGATCTTGCCCAGCAGCTCATTGACATACTGTTCGGGGCTGATGTCCGCAGCGCGGAGCCAGCCGTTGTAGTAGGTTCCATTGCCAAGCGACGGGTAATTCGGATCGTTAAACCAGTCTGCGACTTCATGCGAATAGTCGTTGACATAGTGCCAGACAACCACGTCATTGTCGTTCAGTGTCCAGTTCTTGAGACCCTGATTCGGATGCGTGCCGTTGACGGTGTACATCCAGCCGGACTTCTTGCCGTTGGTGAACTCACTCAGCGTGTATCCGCCAAGGCAGGACGGGGCATAGATGGTGCTGACGTAGTTGCTTTCCGCACCGATATACCGCAAGCCTGCATCGCTCATGGCTTCGGTAAAGAGGTCATAAACCGTAGCGTTCTCTTGCAGCGCATACGTTTTGGTGGGAACCCACGTGACGTATTCGGGCAGATAGCTGTCGGTCGTCAGGTCAACATCCTGCGTTGCTTCGAGCGCGCCGATGAGACGGAATGTGACTTCAATATCACCGGGCTTGACAGCATCCAGATCGGACATGGCTTTTTGGAAGATTTCCTCCACCCGTTCGCAAGAAACTGCGGCGTTCATATCCCTCTGTGCGGTCTGAAGGACGGACAGGAGCTTCTTCTTCGCGGCAGTGCCATACTTTTTGGTCTTGTCGCTCAGAAGCTCGTCATAGTGCGCCTTGAGTTCCGTGTAACGCTCGGACTGCTTTTCACGGAGGATTGCCTTATAAGCATCCTCGGCGGCGGTCAAGGTCTTGTAGTTCGTGGCCTTGACCTTTTCCTTGTCGGCACTGGAAAGCTTGGTGTAGGCACTGCGTGCTTCTGCAATGGCGTCATAGCTGTATTCATTGACCTCACCGATGCTATCGATCATGTCAATGACTTCCTGTGCGCTTGCGTCCGCACGCTTCACGGCATCTGTCATGTTGTACAGACTGTTTTTGCCGGTTTTGAAGCGATCATACGCAACGAGTGCATAAGTACCTTGCTCTGAGGACATTTGGTTGTTGTCTTTATCACTGCCTGGCAATGTATGAAGGAAGCTGCCATCCGCCTGTTCAAAGGTCAGGAGATTTTCCAGTGCGGAATGACCATTCTTCACGAAGCGGCTGTCTGTATCCGCATCGATATTGAGCGCGGACAGCGCGACAATAACCTGTGCGCAGCTCTCTGCGTTTGCGTTGCCCCAACTGGAGAATCCGCCATCGCTGCTTTGCTTGGTGGACAGCCATGTAAGTGCAGTATCAACAGCTGCCTTAACAGTTTCGTTGCTCTTATTATAGTACGGAGCCAACGCCTGAATTGCCATTGCTGTCATATCGACATCGGTCGCATTACCATCAAGCGCCCAGCCGCCCTCACTTGTGCGGTTGTCGAGGATTGCTGTAATCAGCTGATCACGGCTGGACGAAGTGTAGTTCTTGCTGTCCAAAGCGATCAGCGCCCAGATCGGGCCGTTGATGCCCTGCTTCAGATCATAGGTAACATCATCAAGCGCAGTCAGAAGATTGTGACCGCCCACACTGGTGGGATCTTCTCCGATAGCGGTCAGTGCCAGTGCAATACGGGCATTGTCTGTAGACTTGTCCGCATTCAGCTTGCCGGAACTGATATTATCCCTCACATAGGCTACAACGCGATCATAGTAACCGTCATAGTAGCTGTTCAGGACATCCGCATTGCCGCGTGCCAGTGCAAGGACGGCCCATTCGCCGCTGCTGGAACCGATTGTCGGCGTAGGTACTTTCTTTTTAATGTTGGCAAGCGCCTTTTTCAGATACTCGCTGTAGCCGGTGTCCTCACCAGAGCCGCCCTGTTCCAGCTTTTCAAGTGCGGCAAGCGCCTTGGTCAGCTTTGTTGCATCAACACCGTTTTTGTCGGGCAACGCGTCATACGCAGCCTTTGCGGCGTTGATCTGCTTCTTATCAGCAAGGGTAACGGCAGATTCGTCGGGCAGATTATCGATCAGTTGTATCACATAGTTGCGCTCCATTTGAAGCATCCGTGTGTAGCACTGGTCGATAACGGAAATTGTTTCCGAAGTAAGATACTGCTCCTGATCCGCAGTCAGCGCATTGAGCGCTGCCTTTGCGGCATAAACAGTCTCTTTATCTCGGAGCGTCAGATTGTCAGGGTCAGGGAGTTTGTTTGCGGCAGTTGTAACGGCATCTGCTGCGGTCATATCATCAATGATCTTTTCACACGCAACCAGCTTGTTATACTGGGCTTCGTGTTCTGTCTTGAAAGTTGCCTTAGCTGCTGCGTCTAGTGCGTCGAACAAGCTACGCGCCATGCGCACAGTTCTGGCATCATCCAGCGTCAGACGGCTTGCTGCGGGAAGATCATCAATGATTTCTACAAGCTCTTTTGCGTCGCCACTCTTGACAACCTGAATGGTGTACTTTGTGGCGGTGCCGCCGTTATTCATGCTGCCCCATGCACGCTCACCAACGCCGACGTAGATTACGTCGCCAGAGGACACAGAGAGCATATCGCCGCTCATGTAGCGGCTGTTCTCATCCTTATAGGAATTGAGATACATCCGCGCCTGATAGTTTTTGTTTGCGGCGGTAAAGCGGACAGTCACACCGGTTGCTTCACCCTGAATCGTCAGCACATAGTTGGTTGTCGAACCGGAGAACTCCGGAGACAACTTCGCACCAGAAACGATCAGGCTTTGCAGCGAGGTGTCGGTGCCGCTCCATGTGCCGCCGATGTCCGCGCCGAGCTTCGTGGTATACATGAGATGGATCTCGTCGCCGTCAGCCAGTCCGCCGTTGGTATAACGGAAATCGGAGAAGCTGGCGTTGACGAACCAGTCATTCTTTGTACCCATCCAGCCGGAGTTGGGACCGCCGGTGAACTCTGCGAGCGTGTAACCGTCTTTCTCGACCGATGCAAGATACGTTGTACCGTAATCATAACCGCCACGGTTCCAGGTATAGCCTGCACCTTCGAGCGCCTTGAGGGCGACGGTCATCATGCTGTCATCCTTGGTCAGATCGTAATACCCTTCAACGATAGTGTTTTTCAAGCTGTCGGGCAGAGATTCGTCCAGATACGTCTTGTTCTCGACAATAACATGGACGCGCCCAACGACTTCGGAACCGCTGTACGGATAATGCTCACCAACCTTACCGGATTCAGAAGACGAACCGATTGTCGGCACCTTCTCCATCGCGGAGACGGCTTTCTTTCTGGCGGCAATGACATCAGCTTCGGTCGTTGCGCTTTCGATTTCTTTCAAACCGTTAGCCAGCGCTGCGTCAAGTTCGGACTGATGTTCCGTGTCGTACTCTTTTGCGGCAACAAGAGCGTCGTACTTCGCATTGACGATGTTCGTTGCGGTTTCCTTGGCCTTGGTCAGCTTTTCGGTGTCACTCTCGACCGGTCCCCATGTGATCGTGACGGTCACATCGTTGTAGGGCATTGCGAAGCCGAGGTAGGCGTCGGGAATGTCAACGTTGACTACTTCAGTGGACTTGCCCTTGTAGCCAGAATCATCATAGACGCGCTGCGTGCCGCTGATAACGTCGGAACGGCTGATACCCTCATATGTAATGCTCTTGACTTCATACTCGGTATCACCGATCTTGACAGTCAGGTGCCCCTCCGTACCGTACTCGCCGGGGGTGGTGTTTGTGCCTTCCAGCGTCAGAACAATGCTGAGGTCTTCATCGCTGATCGACCATGCGGCGCTGTCCGTCGTATATGTGCCATTTGCATTGCGTGTCTGGAAATATGCCGCGTAGTCTACACCGGTATAAATCCGAACAGGTGTCAGCGGGTCGGTTTCGCTGAAGGTTTTAGAGAACAGCTCCGTTTTGCCGTCGTAAGCGCCGAAGGTGTACGGCGTTACGATATTGATAGCCTGTGTATGATCGTGTTTGCCACCCTCTGCGCGGTCCATCTTGGCAGGATTGTTGCGCAGATCGTCGATCATGGCGTTCAGCGCAGCGGTTGATTCATCCGAATCGCCAACAACGTTAAGCGTCAGCTCATATGTTTCTGCTTCGGGGAGTTTTTCTCCCTTTTCATCCATATAAGCCTTGATCTTATCGTACTTGGCTTTTTCGGAGTTTGTGAGCTGCGAACGCTGATAGCTGTTCATGCTGGTATAGCACTGAATCAACGTCGTTGCCGCTTCTTTGACGCTTGCGCTGGCGGTGATCTTGTTCACATTGTCCGGGAGCTTATTCAGATTTGTCCGGAACGTCTCAAGCGCTGTTTTATTTGCCTGAATCGTTTCGGTCTGCTTGCTCTGGATGGTGCGGATCGCTGCCTGCTGCGCAAGGTATGCTTCGCCGGTCGTAGCCGTCGAATCATTCAGAGTAGCAACGGCCGCCTTGTACGCAGCTTCGATCTCTGCCCAGGTATCGTCGCCAAAGATCTTCTTTGGATAGGCGTTGTAGACCGCGTCCAGCTTCGCTTTCAGCTCTGCGCGGACTGCGTCAGGCTGCTCTGCGACTCCGACCTTCAGCTCCAGATACGGAGCCGCGACAGTACCGGAGTAGAAGAGCGCGGAATCCTCGTCGTTTGCGCGTGCGTCGTAGGCGGTGACAAGATATTTGCCCTCCTGATAGAGCTTGAAGCTCACGGAGCCGCTTGCATCCGACGTGGTTTCAGACAGAATCGGCGTGTCGGGGTAGCTGCCGTCCGTGTTCTGCGGACCATAGGCGGCAATCGTCGCGCCCTCGTAGGGGCTGTAGCTGCCGGTATATGTCCAGAGATGCGCGGACGTGCGCTCGACGGTAAGCGTTGCTGCTTCGCCAGCGCCGACATTCTGCGCCCCGGTTTCCTTGAAGCGCAGCGCAGCGAGGGAGCTTGTCATGCTCGTCCAATCTACAGCTGCACGATAAATGTAGTTGAACGTGTAGGACGGCCAGTCCATGTGCGTTAGCTGAATCTTGTCGCCGTCTTTCAGCACATAGCTGTTGTCTGCAAGATCCTGCTTCGCGCCGGGCGTTACACCGTAGAGCATCGTGCCATTGACGAACGTGTGCCAGACACTGTATTCACTCACGCCGTAATAGCTTCTGCTCGGTTGATAGCCGGTTTCCTTCCATAGATCGGCAAGCGTTGCGCCATGATCCAACGTGACAGTTTGAATCTGCGGCTTATTTCCTACGGGGTCTACCATCTGATTGTACGGGTCATTAGGATTCGGAACCCGCAAATGCAGATCGTCCGTATAGGAGAATGTAACCGTTACCGTATCAGAAGCAGGAGTCAATCCGTAGGCTGCGGACAGGAAATTTCTCGTAAGCGCCGCGTACTGCTTTACCTCTGCATCGCTGATATATTCAGATACGGAATGTTTCGCTGCATAATCCGTCGCCGCTTTGCGGGCGGTTTCAAATGCTGTCCAGCTTTCTTCCGTGTACTTGCCGCCGTTTTCCGTCATGGCATACCGTTTGGCAAGTGCCTGAATGGTGCGCAGGTTGACTTTGGCTTCATCCACCTGATCGTTGAAAACCAACGTGTAGTTTTTCAGCGCATCCGCATAATCATCTGCGGTCTTCTGGTTCGCTGCAATGTTTACGCCTGTGGCAGAACCGTCGGCGTTGAACAGAGTGTTGAAATAGTTTTGCGCTTCGCTGCGTACTGCGCGGAATCCCTGCGCACTGGGAACAGTACAGTTTTCAAGGTACTCCTCGCCGTAATTATACTGTTGCAGCGTCTCATAGAGATATGTTGCGTTCAGCTGAGATGCGGGAATCAGCTTGCTAATAGCAGCCTGCAACTCCGCGACAGCAGCCGTAATGTCTGCTTCGGTCTTTGCGTCTTGCAGCGCTTTTTGTGCTTTAGCGCGGGGGCCATTAACCGCTGTGAACTCTGCCCAAAAACTTCCGTTTTTGCTTGTGATCGTATCTGTCTTCTTACCATTGTAGCGGTCACCAGACTGGATATAGTTGTTATTTCCGTCTGCTACGGTGGCAAGCAAATTTGAGAGCGGTTCTTTGTTTACCGTTGCTCCTTTTTCTGCCTGTATCAGAATGGCAAATGCCGGTGCCGTTGTCGAAGGTTTGAATGCAAGATAATAATATGTACATCCAGATTTGAATTTGCTATAGCCTTTTGCTTTTAGGGCTTCCTCTGTTACGCCAAATGCGTCCTCAAAATCCGATATACCTCTTACAGTTTTTGCGTTCCAAGATGTAGAGGTTAATTTTTTTGTAATACGCTGATTTAGGTAGCTATACTTATTTGCAGTAAGTGTGCTTGTACATGAGTTTTGCAAAGAAACTGTATCCTGCGCGGACAGAGAGATAAGATATGTAGTGTTTATTTCTACATTAGCAACATTATTACCCCATACAGCTGCCCAAAATTCTACAGTTACTTGATTTGTAAGAGTCTCATAGTCGCATCCGCTTATACCATTATCGGCAATCGTTATGGTTGTCGTTGCCGCAAACACACGCGGAATTGTGTTTAGAAATAACAGTAAAAGCAGGAAGGTAGCTAAGATTCGTTTTTTCTTCATTTTTTCGTAAAGGAAACCCCCGGCAGTTCATTATGAACTGCCGGGGGCAATAAACCTTAGCTCTTATTTAATTACGAGAATGAACGGCGCACTGTTGCCGTCCTGTACTAAAATTTGAACTCCGCGTGATGCATCCTGAATGGTAAAAGTGCCAGTAGATTCACCGTTAATAAACACTTTTGCTGTACTAGAAGAAGCTGTTGCCGTTACTACGACACCGCTAGTAAACGCGCCCTCAAAAGTTTCAGCAGGAATATAGAACACATTGTTTCCCATAGATGTTGCCATATCAAGAGGAATCGGCCCATCTGCAAGAGTAATTGCCGGAGCCGCTGTTGTGCCAACACTGCTGCTTTCAGCATTTGCTACATACAGACCGCAGACCTCGGCAGAAGTTTCACCGAAGACACCTGCGCTGAACAGAACCGCGCTGTAAACACGGACATAGCGTACAGAGGAGAGTGCAATCGGGGTGCCGTCTGCCTTGACCGCCCAAGAGAGGTCAAAGCCGTCGCCGCCTGCACCGGCGTCAGTCGAAGGAGCGGCTGCGTAGGGGTTGTTGACAACGGTGCCATACTGAGAACCATTTACACGGACATCCGCATAGCCCCACTGATACACGTCGGTCATCTCAGCCTGCGTCGGAGCCGCCGTTGCGCCCTCGTTCAGAACGACCATGTCATCCTCAACAGTCGTAACACCTGTGTAGGTAATGACTTCCGCAGTACCGTTTCTCAGCCAGCTTACGCCGTTCACAGCGTTGCCGATGTTCCAAACGTTACCATAGTTTTCGTTGCTTGCATATTCAGGCCACCATGCAGCGGCTGCCGGAGTATCGGTGGTGTAGGTCTTGGGGTAGGTGCTGCCGGTGAGCTGCGGAATACCAGTCCACGTTGCTAGGGCAACTGCTGCATCAACATCGGATGCATTGTCCGAAGACGGAGCAGCAAAGTCCGTCGAGACGTAGATGCCAGCTTTTGCAAAGCTCTTTCCACCGATGGTGGTATTAGCAGTTGCAATCTTGATATAGGAGATGTTCTGGTTCCACTTGGTGTCGCTCATGTAGTGGCGGGAACCGGCCAGCGTGTACCAGTTTACACCATCGTTGGAAACCTGAACGCCAGCAGCTTCAGGATTGCCCTTAAATGCGTTGCCGTAAACAATGAAGTCAATGCCGTACTTGTTGTTGGCGTTGTTCTGAATACGGTTGTTACCCATATCGAACTGGACGTAGCCGCCAGCCATACCGAGGGAAACGCCGGTAGAAACGTAACCGGTCTTGAACTTCACATCGTTGCTGGAAGAGCTAACGTTGGTGTTGTCCGTGTAGAGCGCGCCCCAGCCGAAGCTGTTGGGACGAGCAAACTGGCCAACGGGCAGATAACCATTCACAGCAACCGGATTCGTGCCGCTTGCCGTTGCGGTGTAATGTGGGCAGGTGATGGTATAGGTTGTTGTGCCGTTGCTTGCGACGATGGTGATAGCGTTCGTTGCGTTGGTATTGATCGTATAGGCAACGTCGGTATCATCTGCACTGGGGGCGCTGTTCGGGGTAAGCGCCGTGCCATCAACGCTGACCGTAAAGCCATTTCGTACCCACAGGATAAATTGTCTGGGAATGTAGCTGCTACCATCAACGCTGACAACAGTACCGGTTGTACCGCTCCAACTGATAGTAACGGGTTCGCCTTCGCTGATGCTGACCTCAGCGTAGTCGCTTGCCGAAACGCCCATGCAAAGCACGGATACGAGCATCGCGGCAATCAGAAGCAGGGAAAGCATTTTCTTGGATGTTTTCATGATCTGTTCTCCTTTTAATTTTTTCTTCCTTTGTGCCAGCACAGCCCGGAAGTAAGGCCGCGCTGCCCATGCAACTTACTTGCGCTGCCGCCGCATGAATGGCAGCAGCGTGATTTTTCACAACATGAATCGTTTCTCGCAAGGGATACCGGCACGGATGAGAAACACTCCGCGTCGGCGCATATGTCTACGGCTTGCGCCGTTGACCACAAAGGACTTTTCACGCCACAGATACAATACCGCTTCCTATGCTCCTACCCACCGCAATAAGGACCATGTTATCCGCCCGTTGGTGCGCTCGTTTCGCCGCGACACTTCCCCCGGACAGTATGCTCTCTCGCTGTAGCTATTCAGTTGTCGATGCGATTCATCATTTCGAGACGGGCGAAGGCCCGGTAGATTCGTTTTGAGATCCCCCGGTTCCGCGTTCCCAGCTCGGAACCGGGGATTTCGGCAGTCGGCTTCAGGGGGATGAAGCCAGTCTATGTGCAAATCCGTTCCCAAACAGATTGCATCTAATTTATTGTGCAGCTTCTTCCGCCGCAGGCTGCTGGGCAGCTTTCTGCGCCGCTTCTTTTTTCGCCGCGATTTTGGCGGCGTGTTCCTGCCGGAACAGCTTGAGCTGCTTTTTATATTCGTCCTTAAATTCCCGCGTGCCACGCGGGTTGACGTTTGCGGGGAACTTGACGCCGCGCGTCTGAAGCGCGTGGATCGTCCGCCCAGTGATTTTCTCATCCAGCCAGACATCGCCGCGAAACCGGCGGCCTTTGCCCTGAAACTGCTTTTTACCGTTCGGCATCCTGCGGCCTCCTTTCCTCGACTGTTTGGAAAGGAGATTCGGATTCCGGTTTTACCGGCGCAGCAGGCGCGCCGCGCTTTTTCTCGCGCTGGGCGTTGCGCTCTTTTCTGGCACGGAGCTTTTCAGCGCGCTCCTGCTCATAGATGGCGGTCTGATGCTTATATTCCTCATTAAAATGGAGGTATCGCTCTGCCTGCGGCCAGACAGCGAGCGCTTCTTTTGTGCGCTTGCGGATCAGCTCCTCGCGCCACTGCTGACCGTCAAAACGGTTCCGTGCGCCGCCGCTCATTTGGAGCCTCCCGCGGCTGCCGCTTTTTTCTCGCGCTTTTTGGCGGATTTTTGTTCCCGGCGGTTCTCTTTCGCCTGCTTCTTCCGCGCGTCTTTATCCTTTACATGTTGCTCCGACAGGCGGTTATATTCTTCCTGAAAGATTGCTGTGCGTTCCAATGGCAGCGCACTTAGGGCTGGACCTTTGTAGTCCACATAGCCGCTGTAATTCAGGGCCGTTGCCCAGGAGCCAAATCGAAGCGCCAGTAAATCGCCGCCGATAACCTCAGACTGAGCTGGGACGTGTCCCAGCTCTTTTTTGCATTGCCGTAGGTAGCGAGCAAGTTCTTCTCGGGAATCGTGTTGATGTGCAAGGATATATTCAATATTCTTTTGCGTAACAACAATGCGTGTGCGCTCTTTCATCCGACGCTCATGCAGCGCCCGGTTGTCTCGATCTCGGAACGGTTTGCCTTTCATGCCCGTACCTCCTTGGTACAGGCTGCATCCGCCCTTTGAAGCTGCGAATCTAACGCCGCATAAAGGTCGCGCACGATTTTTCGATTTGCAAACGGCGGCGGGTTTTTAAGGTTGGCAGATACTGAGCCGCTATAAAAGCTGCGGAGAGCTTTCGGCCATGATTCAAAACGGTATTCTAAGAAATCACCGCCGATTACTTCTACTCGCGCGGGCGGATGCCCGATGTCTTCCATGCAGGCTTTCAGGTAAGCGCTGAGCTGCTCAAGGCTATCATTCTGGTGGTCTAAAATAAACTCCGTGTTTCTTCGTGCGATGATCTGCTTGACGCGGGACAAAAGCTGCGGGTCCAGGTTTTCCTGCCAGTTGGGCTGCTGGATTTGAAGCTGCTGTTCTTCGCCGTGCATACGTTTTTCCTCCTATCGTACTTTTTCACAGACTACCCCCATCATGGGATAATCTGGATGAGACACAAATAAAAATAGCGCCACTTGTTCCGTAAAAGAGGGAACAGTTGACGCCCGTGTCAAGTACAATAAGCAGATCATCGTGCTGCCTACCATACGTTTTTTGCCCGCCTTCTGCATTTCAGGGGTCATAACCAGACAGAATCCCATGCAGTGAGAATAGCGATTCTTCCGACTTGGACTATGGATGTAATTTACATCCGCGCTCTGACTCCTACCTTCTCATGGGTCAAGCCCCACAATGGCGATCTTTCGATCACATGACTTGCAAACAAAACGCTGTCTTACGTTCTGCCGCGTGCCACTTTGGAATCTTGCTCATCCTTACGGCTCCGGGCGAGTAGCCGCGTACACTCCCAATGTACACAGCCTTCCTCTTTCATCACAGGCTCAGTCCAATCATGGCTGCGACCTGTGATTACACATCCTCGGCAAGCAAAAATCACGCAGTATGAAATTGTATGACCGCAGAATTGGTTTTCTCTTTTGTGGTATCCTAACCGTGTGTACGGCAAGGATTTTTTCACGTAAAGTGTCCCAATCCATGTGAATTAAGATTGGAAATACCTGTGGCAGCAAGCACCTTGCCGCCTGCTGACGGGAGTTCTGACGGGAAATGGGCGCAAAAAAAGCCACCGGCGCAGCTGCCGGTGGACACAAAACGTCATTATTTTCAGATGATCATGCGCCGTTTTTGAGGAAAGCGATGCTCTGGATACAGCGGCGCTTGCTCTCCATCGATGGGTGGACATAGAGCTTCAGCGTCGTTTTAATGTCCGCGTGACCGAGCAGCTCACTGACGCTTTTTATATCCGCGCCTGCCTCCACGCATCTCGTCGCAAACGTGTGCCGCAGGGCATGAAAGCCTCGATGCCGGATGCCGCAGCGCCGCAGAAGCATCGTGAACTGATACTGGCAGGTGCGCGGGTCCATGGGGCGGTCTGCACGACCGGTCATCAGATAGGCATCTGGCGGGAGCTTCGCGGAAACCCTTTTCAGCAAAAGCAGCAGCTCTGGATGCAGCGGTATGATCCGCTCGGAGCTGTCGCTTTTCGGGCGCTGCACCAGAAGCTGGGATACGCCATGCAGCGTGACGCGCTGCACAGACCGGCGGACATGGAGCGTTCCTGCAAGAAAATCAATATCGCTTGCGCGCAGCGCGCAGACCTCGCCGACGCGAAGCCCCGCGTGAAGCGCCAGCATCACGGCAAGGCTTATTTTCTTTGACGGGAATAGGACTTTTCCGAGCGCGGCAAGTTCCGTCTCAGAAAATACGTCGATCTTTTTCTGCGTATAAGCCGGGAGCTTCGCGTTCAGCGCGTCGCAGACGCAGTGATACTCCCGCTGGGCAAAGCGCAGCAGCGTCTTGATCAGCACCGCCAGATCGCGTACTGTTTTTGCGGATAAACCGCCGCTGCCGTCAATGCGTCCGTGCTGCTTCATCCAGAGCAGAAAATTAGAAAGCTCTTTTGCCGTCAGCCGGGAAACAGGGATGCCTCCGAGATGCGGCAGAATATGGCGCTCCAGCATGAAGCGGTAGCGCTCCTTCGTGGAGAGCTTGACATCAGTTTGAAGCAGGTACTGAGAAAAAAGCTCTTTCAGCGTCAGCTCACACACAGCCGCGCTTTCGTGCGTCAGCGCCTGCATTGCCGCCAGCTGCTTTTTCTTTGCAATGTCATGTGTCCGTCCGTAGACAGACTTGTATTTTGCCTTGCCATTCGGCAAGCGCATGGCGATATACCGCGCCTCCCAGCGACCGTCTTTCCGGTGATAAATGTTCTCTCCGTATTTCGGCAAGTGCTCCACCTTTCCTTTTTACCAGAATCATGACGGCAAATACAAGACAAAACCGTTCTGCATCTGCTGATGCAGATTTACATAACTGCTTCACACACTTTTTACACGATGAAATTTGCAAGAAATTGATGATTGAAGACATGGAATCGGGTTGACTTTTCTATATCTGCATGTATAATAAATGTGAAAGTAGAATATTTTGTGGTTTAATCGTCACGTGAAGTGGGACACTTTACGTGAATTTTTTGCTCAAAAATAAAACGGCCTTCGCAGCACACTACGCCCACGAATGCCGATTCACTGGCAGGAACTCCTGCCGGTAAAAAGCAGACCGTTGACGAGGCGTCGCTTTTGTTCCATGCTCAGGCGCGTATCTGACTTATCTCCCGCAGTTGGAGCTTCACAGTGACCGGTTCGCGGGGACTTTCACCCCATTCCGCATTGAGTTCGTTCCCTTTAGAAACGAACACCTGAACAGTCTATTCCTTTCTTTTATTTTAGCGCATTTTTCTGAAAATGCACGAATTATTTTGAAGAAGGCTCCTTCTGATTTCCTTTCTTAGATTCAGATTTCTTTTTCTGTATTGGTTCTCAGCTAGAGTTGGTCCTTCAAGCTACGCCGTGGTGTCGCGGCGCTGGTGACAGCAAAAGCGCGGACGTTCCCCTTGGCGGGAGCGTCCGATTTGCTATTTGCCCTCTATATTTATAATGTATAAGTTTGACGTGCAGCTCCCGTTTTCACGGTGTCGGCGCTGGCGCTGGATGTATCCGGCGCGTTCTAAGTCATTCAAGGCACGCTGAA
>ERZ791837.1357-NODE-1357-length-16124-cov-4.550501_pt1 | contig 16124 bp, 10 predicted proteins | sample MGYA00510292_ERZ791837 | MGnify/ENA primary metagenome ERZ791837 (study PRJEB30046, sample SAMN00715259) | human gut metagenome | study: EMG produced TPA metagenomics assembly of the A metagenome-wide association study of gut microbiota in type 2...
ATGTGCCCATCTGCTCCGACGGCGGCATCGTCCACGACTACCACATCACCCTGGCACTGGCCATGGGTGCCGACTTCGTCATGCTGGGCCGCTACTTCGCCCGCTTCGACGAGAGCCCCACGAACAAGGTGCGCATCAATGGCCAGTATATGAAGGAGTATTGGGGCGAGGGCTCCAACCGTGCCCGCAACTGGCAGCGCTACGACCTGGGTGGCTCCACCAAGTTGAGCTTTGAGGAAGGCGTGGACAGCTACGTCCCGTATGCCGGCCCGCTGGCCGACGGCGTGCAGACCACTCTGTACAAGGTCAAGAGCACCATGTGCAACTGCGGCGCTCTGTCCATCCCGGAGCTGCAGCAGAAGGCCAAGCTGACCGTCGTGTCCTCCACCTCCATCGTGGAGGGCGGCAGCCATGACGTCGTGCTGAAGAACGCTACCCCCAACATCATCAACGGCTAAAGAACAAAACCCTCTCAGTCTGCTCATTTCACTCGCATCCAGCTCCCCCGAAAGGGGGAGCTTTTTCGTTGAATCGGAAAGTTTCCCTTCTCGATAAAAGCTCGCCCTTCGGGAGAGCTGGCATCGCGTAAGCGATGACTGAGAGGGTTGTTCTTCGGTTCGATCGCAATCCCAGAAAATATCGCAAAACCCTTGCGCAGGCCTGCGATTGGTGTTATCATGTTAGAAACACCCTGTCAAGACAGGGCGAGGGCTTTCCGCCGGGGTTCTGTACTCCGGCTGGGAACTGGGAAACGGCAGCGGCCCGCGGGCTGTGCCGTTGAGAAGAAGAGAGGAAACATTCATGGACGAAATCAAGGTTGTGCCTTATATTCCGGATGAGGACTACGACAACCCCGCAATGGTCGTGGATTTTTATGAATTTACGATGGCAAACTGCCTGTTCCTGCACGGATTCAAGGACACTACGCTGGTGTTTGACATGTTCTTCCGCAAGAACCCGGACAATCAGGGCTATTCCATCAGCGCCGGTCAGCGCAAGCTGACCCGCTTTCTGCTGAATTACCATTTCAACGCACAGGACATCTGGTGGCTGCGCACCAAGGGTATGAGCGAGGAATTCTGCGAGTATCTGCGCACCTACCGCTGGAAGGGCGACATGTATGCCCTGCCGGAGGGCACTGTGTGCTATCCCCATGTGCAGATGGTGCGCATTGAGTGCGATCTGGTGGGCGCCATCCTCATTGAGACCTACTTGCTGCAGACGATGAACTTCCACAGCCTCATCGCCACCAAGGCCACCCGCGTCACCGGTCTGAACACCCACACCCCTCGCAGTGTCATGGAGTTCGGCACCCGCCGTGCACAGGGCGAGAGCGCCGGCAACGATGGTGCCTATGCGGCGGTCCTGGGCGGCTGCGTGGGTACGGCCAACTGTCTGGCTGAGATGAAGTTCGGCTCGGACGTCAAGGCTGTGGGCACCGTGGCACACAGCTTCATCGAGTTCTTCCCGACGGAATTCGACGCCTTCAAGGCATTTGCCGACACCTACCCGGACTCGGTCAGCCTGCTGCTGGATACCTATAACATCATGGAGAGCGGTCTGCCCAACCTGATCAAGCTGGACGACTACCTGATCGAGAAGTACCCCAATGACCCCAACCGCCGCGTCAAGAGCGCCCGCATCGACTCCGGCGACCTGGCCCGCGGCTCCAAGCGTCTGCGCAAGGCACTGGATGCTGTCGGCAAGCCCTACATCAAGCTGGTGGCTTCCAACGGTCTGGACGAAAAGAAGATCGCCAACATGGAGCTGTATGAGCATGCCCACTTTGATTCCTACGGCGTGGGCGAGAACCTGATTACCTCCGCTTCCGACCCCGTGTTCGGCGGCGTGTACAAGCTGGTGGCTGTCAAGCAGCCGGACGGCAGCTATACCCCCAAGATGAAGTGCTCGGATTCGGCCAGCAAGGCCATCATCCCCGGCAAGAAGATGCCCTGGCGTCTCTACGATGAAAACGGACAGGCCCAGTGTGACCTGATCGCCATGGACGGCGAGGTGATCGAGGCCGGCAAGCCCGTCACGATGGTCAACCTGGACTCTGACGCCATTGAGCGCACCGTTACCTTTACCCCGACGGCGGTCAAGCCGCTGCTGGTGCCGCACATCCTGGGCGGCCAGCTGGCCATGGAGCTGCCCTCCATTGCCGAGAAGAAGGCCTACATCGCAAAACAGCTCACCGAGGAGACCTGGGAGAGCGAGCTGCGTCTGGAGTGCCCGCACAAGCATTACGTCAACATGACCCCTGCCGTGGCCGAGTGCCGCGCCAGAATGTACGCAGAGCTGCACGGCGGAAAAGTGTAACGCCTTTTCTTGACAAACCGGGCAAACTATTGTACTATAGACCATGCTGATTTGTGTTCATTCGGTCGATTTGCGTTCGGTCCGATTGACATAATTTTACCTCACACCTGTTATTCCCGGCTCCCTACAGCAATATGGGGCAGCAGGGCTTTGTAAGCCGGGTATCGGTGTGCCGCTGTGGTGAAATTGGCAGACACGAGGGACTTAAAATCCCTTTCTGGAGACAGAGTACGGGTTCGACCCCCGTCGGCGGCATGAAGAAAAGCACCTGAGAACGATGGTTCTTGGGTGCTTTTTTATGCTTGTATTCCGGAAAGGGGATGATATGCACATGCTGCGGTCGAGCGGATGGAGAGGCTTTGCGGTCTGTTCACAGTTCATTCGGAAAAAGTGCTTTTTCTTTCCATGGTTTCATGCTATAATAAAAAAACGATACGATCCGTGATCGTAACGGGGCAGGGGGCCGCTGGCCGTCCTGCCGGGGCAGTGCCCGCAAACTGCGGCGGGCGGGAAACAGAAAAAGAGAGGCGAATCGAGATGTTGGATATGATCAAATGCAGCACCGGCGGCGCATACTATGCCCGCGGCGAGTGGGTGCCGGCAGACGGCAACGCACCGGCAGCACTGGCCGCCAAGGGCTTTGATGCCGCTGCGGTGGAAAACGCCAAGACCGGTACCATGGCCTACAGCATTCTGCAGGCTCACAACACCAGCGGCGATGCCGAAAACCTGAAGATCAAGTTTGACGCCATGGCCAGCCATGACATCACCTTTGTGGGCATCATCCAGACGGCCCGCGCGTCCGGCCTGGAAAAGTTCCCCATCCCGTATGTGCTCACCAACTGCCACAACAGCCTGTGCGCTGTGGGCGGCACCATCAACGAGGATGACCACCGCTTCGGCCTGTCGGCTGCCAAAAAGTACGGCGGCATCTTTGTGCCCCCGCATCTGGCTGTCATCCACCAGTACATGCGTGAAAAGTTTGCCGGCTGCGGCAAAATGATCCTTGGCTCGGACTCCCACACCCGTTACGGTGCACTGGGCACCATGGCCATCGGCGAGGGCGGCGGCGAGCTGGCAAAGCAGCTGCTGGGCCGCACCTACGATGTGGCCCGTCCGGGTGTTGTTGCAATTTATCTCACCGGCTCTCTGCCTGCAGGCTGCGGCCCGCACGATGTGGCCATTGCGCTGGTGGGCAAGCTGTTCAAGAGCGGCTATGTCAAGAACAAGGTCATGGAGTTCGTCGGCCCCGGCATTGCCTCCCTGCGGCAGGACACCCGCAACGCCATCGACGCCATGACCACCGAGACCACCTGCCTGTCCTCCATCTGGGAGACCGACGAGACCACGCAGAAGTTCCTTGCCGTGCACGGCCGTGCTGCGGATTACAAGAAGCTGGCCCCGGCGGACCTTGCCTACTATGACGGCGTTGTGGAAGTGGATCTGTCGGCTATCCGTCCGATGATCGCTCTGCCCATGCACCCCTCCAATGCCTTTACCATCGAAGAGCTGAACGCCAATCTGGAGGACATCCTGCACGCCTGCGAAGAGGATGTGCAGAAGCTCATCGGCCGCAAGGATGTGCACCTGGACCTGTGCAGCAAGATCGAGAACGGCAAGCTGCGGGTGGACCAGGGCGTGATCGCCGGTTGTGCAGGCGGTTTGTACGACAGCATCTATGAGGCGGCTTCCATCCTCAAGGGCCGCACCGGCGGCTGCGGCGACTACGCCCTCAGTGTGTACCCCGGCAGTCAGCCCATCATGATGGAACTGGTGCGCACCGGCGTGATCAGCGAACTGATGGCCAGCGGTGCCACCGTGCGCACGGCTTTCTGCGGCCCCTGCTTCGGCGCAGGCGATGTGCCCGCCAACGGGGCACTGTCCATCCGCCACACCACCCGCAACTTCCCCAGCCGCGAAGGCTCCAAGCCCGGCAATGGCCAGCTGGCGGGTGTGGCCCTGATGGATGCCCGCAGCATTGCGGCCACCACGGCCAACGGCGGCATCCTGACCCCGGCCACCGACATTGACTACGATCCCACCGTGCCGGAGTACCAGTACGATCCTTCCAGCTACGACACCCGCGTGTATCAGGGCTTTGGCAAGGGCGACTACGACGCCCTGCTCAAGCTGGGCCCCAACATCAAGGACTGGCCGGAGATCGCACCGCTGGGCAACAACCTGCTGCTGAAGGTGGCGTCCTACATCACCGACCCTGTTACGACCACCGACGAGCTGATCCCCTCCGGTGAGACTTCCTCCTACCGCTCCAACCCCCTGGGTCTGGCCGAGTTCACCCTCAGCCGCAAGGACCCGGAGTATGTGGGCCGTGCCAAGGCCGTGCGTGCCGAAGAGGAAGGCCGCCGTGCCGGCAAAGCCGATGACGCCCTGCTGGCAAAGGTGCACGCCGTGCCCGGCTGCGAGAACCTGACCTGGAACGACCTGCAGATCGCCTCCACGATCTTTGCAGTCAAGCCGGGCGACGGCTCCGCCCGTGAGCAGGCCGCCAGCTGCCAGCGTGTGCTGGGTGCCGGGGCCAACATCGTCACCGAGTATGCCACCAAGCGTTACCGCTCCAACCTGATCAACTGGGGCATGCTGCCCCTGCAGCTGGCCGGGGCTACGCCCTTCGGGCTGGGGGATTACATCCTCATCCCCAATGTGCGTGAAGCGCTCAAGGGCGACCTGAAGGACATCAAGGCCTATGTGCTGGGCGATGCTCCCAGGGCGTTTGACCTCTACATGGCTCCGCTGACCGACGACGAGCGTCAGATCCTGGCCGACGGCTGCCTGATCAATTTCTACAAACATTAAAGAGGCGTTTCCATGTCCTGCGATCTTCACAACCATTCCACCTGTTCCGACGGCTCGGTGCCCATCCAGCGCCTGCCGGGCATCGCGGCCCGTACCGGGCTGCACGCCATTGCCATCTCCGACCACGACACCACCCTGAGTGCGGCGTACTGCTACGCCCATCCCCGACAGGAGGGCGTGGAGCTGATCCCGGCGGTGGAGCTGACCGGTTACGATTTTGAGCGCCAGCACCGGGTGCATCTGCTGTGCTATTACCCCAACCTGGACTGTGTCCCGCTCCGGGAGCACTGCGAGATCATGAAGCAGCGGCGCAATGCCTGCGGCCTGCAGACGGTCCATGAGCTGGAGGCGATGTACCCGCAGTTCACCGAGGAGCTTGTCTGGGAGACGGCGGCCGAAAGCGGCGTGATCTACAAAAGCGGCATCATGCAGGTGCTGGGGGAGCTTGGCCTGAGTGACGGCAGCATTTACGGCGAGACCTACCACAAGCTGTTCGGCTGGAATCCCCGCGGCATCGTGCTGCACTCGCCGGAGTATCTGCCGGTGCGGGAAGTGCTGGCCACGGCCAAGGCCAGCGGTGGAGCCGTGGTGTTTGCGCATCCCACCGTCTACAAGAGCATGCCGCTGGTGCGCGAACTGGCGGCAGAAGGCGCCATTGATGGTATCGAGGTGGACCACCCCAGCAACAGCCCGGAGGACCGCGCGGAGTGCGTGCAGCTTTGCCGGGAATACGGCCTTGTGCCCACGGCCGGGACGGATTTCCATGGCCGGAACCACAAGGTGCCCCATCCCATCGGCACCTGTACCGCTCCGGACGAGACGGTCACCCGCCTGCAGGAGATCGCCCGCAAACGGGGCGGCGGCAATGGCACACGATAAAGCCGGAAAAGGCTTTTCCTTTATAATAAGAAAGAGAGAGGAAGTTTGAAACCATGAGCAAGGAATTCAGCTTTGCAAACAAAGGCACCTGCTCCAAGCAGACCAATTTTGTCCTGAACGACGACCACACCATTGCGTCCATCGAGGTCATCGGCGGCTGCAACGGCAACCTGAAAGGCATCTGCCAGCTGGTCACCGGCATGAAGGCCGAGGACGTCATTGCACGTCTGGACGGTACGCTGTGCGGGTTCCGCAACACCAGCTGCCCGGACCAGATCGCACAGAACCTGAAGAAGGCTCTGGAAGAGATGAACTGACCGGAAACCGATCGAAACGCGGGCACCGCGCTTTGCAGAAATGCAGGGCGCGGTGTCTTTTTTTGTGTACGGGAAAAGCGAAGAATGCGCAATATGCAATCAAATGAATAAGAATGCAATAATATGCATTTTTGATAAGTCTGACTTTCGAGAGAAAGGTGAGCGAAAGAACAAAAATGTGTTGCACTTCCCGGAAAACGCACTCGAAGTGCAACACAAGCGTAACGGGAAAAAGGGACACTTCCGGATGTAGTTGCACTTGTGTTACGATTCTGAACGGACCGATTTTTGAATTTTTTGCATTTTTGTCCCGAAAAATTGCGCAAAACCCCTTGACGATGAGATGCTCTTGTGATACTCTTGTGACGCAAGAGTTGCACTTGTGAAACGAACGAGTTGCAAAACAGATTTGCAACGCGCAACCGATCAAATGCAAAACGGCTTTTATACAAAAAGCTGTATCAGGAGGATGTCTTATGAAACTCGAAATGCGTACGGTTCAGAAGATTGCGGCAGCTGCTATGACGCTGGCTGTGATGTTTGGCTGCGCATCTCCGCTCAAGCCTCTGGCTGCGAGCGCTGCACAGAACACTGTGTCGGTTTCTGCGGACATCGACGAAGAAAACTCCTACATCAGCGCACAGGATCAGATGTACCAGAAGGATTTCCTGAAGCTCATCAACAAGGCCCGTGCAAAGGCCGGTCTGAACAGCGTGGAGCTGGGCGATGCCGCCCACAACGCCGCCGCTGCTGAGCGTGCCGAAGAGCTGGCTACCACGTATTCTTATGTGCGTCCCAACGGTCAGCGCGACTTCACCGTTTTTGCCGAGAACGGCATCGACGATGTGTCCGTTGGCGAGAACTATCTGGCCGGCGTGTCCACTCCGGACTCCGCCATGGACCAGTGGATGAACCTCGATTTCGCCCGTGAGCGCATCCTGAATGCGGATGCCACCACCGTGAGTGTCGGCCACTATGAGGGCGGTGCCTACGGCAACTACTGGGTGCTGATCTTCTCTTACCCCGAAAACTCTCACACCGATGACTTCCGTCAGGAAGTGCTGAATCTGGTCAATGTCGAGCGTGCAAAGTACGGCCTGACCCCGCTGGTGATGGGCGATGCCAACCTGACCGCTGCCGCACAGAAGCGTGCCGAAGAGATCGCTACCGTCAACTCCCATACCCGTCCGGATGGCAGCAAGTGCTTCACCGTGCTCAAGGAGTACGGCGTGACCGCAGCTCCCACCGGTGAGAACGCCGCCTGGGGCAGCGTTTCTCCGCAGGAGGTCGTGGATGCCTGGATGCAGTCCGAAGGCCATCGTGCCAACATCCTGAACCCCGAAGCCCGTGCCATGGGCGTTGGCTACTACTACAACAGCAGCAGCACCTGGGGCCATCAGTGGATCCAGATCTTCACCAAGTGATATCCGCTTCATCATCATACCAAGATACCTTCTCCCTTTCTTGAAAAGTTGTGTGCGAGGAAAGCCCGGCAGCGAAAGCTGCCGGGCTTTTCACTTGCACAAATGGCGTTTTATGTTATACTGATTCTGAATAACACGCAGGAGGAACCATTGTGGAGGATTACCGGACCATCCGCGGTACGGCCGTGGGCGAATACGAAGAGAAGAAGAGCCGCTTCATTGCGCAGCTCTCCTTTGCGGACAGCGAGGAGGCCGCCGTGGCATTCCTGGAGCAGGTGCGCGCGGCCAACCGCACGGCGCGGCACAACGTGTATGCTTACCGGCTGCGGGAGGGGAATCGGGAACGCTACTCCGACGATGGCGAGCCGGCCAAAACGGCCGGGACCCCGGCACTGGAGGTGCTGCAGCACAGCGGCCTGACGGATCTGATCGTGGTGATCACCCGTTACTTCGGCGGGGTGCTGCTGGGCACCGGCGGGCTGGTGCGTGCGTACACCACGGCCACGGCCCGCGCGCTGGAAAATGCTGAGGTGGTCACGGTGCGCAGTGTGGTGGAGCTGCGCGTGACGGTGGACTATTCTCTTTACGAGCGGGCATCCCTGCTCATCGACGCCGCCGGGGCAAAGCAAGCTGCGCCGGAGTTCGCCGACCGGGTCACCCTGCGCTGGCAGATGCCGGAACACACCGAAGGTCCGCTGCTGGAACAGCTGCGGGAGCTGACCCGGGGCGGGGCGGAGACAGCAGTGTCTGAGCCATTCTACGCACCTTTTTAAAAATCAAGTGAATTTTAGGAGCTGACACAGAACTTCCCCCTTCGACAGGGCCGTTGTGCTACAATTGCCGCAGGCGCGGCGCGTGGGATCGGCTGCGCCGGGATTTCCGGTGGAAAGGGGGGAGAAGAACCAGAAAAAGGGAGGGGACCAGCATGGATGTGCGCCAGAGAACCGAAGAGATCGAACACCTGACCTTTGCACCGTGGGCGACCTTCAGCGATGCCAGCCGCGGCCGGGCAGTGCCGGAGCCGCAGGATCCGCTGCGCCCGGTGTTTCAGCGTGACCGCGACCGGGTGCTGCACTGCAAGGCGTTCCGCCGCCTGAAGCAAAAGACCCAGGTATTCCTGTCCCCGGAAGGGGACCTGTACCGCACCCGGCTGACCCATACGCTGGAGGTGTCGCAGATCGCCCGCACCATTGCCCGCGCCCTGCGCCTGAACGAGGACCTGACCGAGGCCATCAGCCTGGCCCATGACCTGGGCCACACGCCCTTTGGCCACGCCGGAGAACGGGCGCTCAACCAGCTCTGCCCGGGCGGGTTCAAGCATTATGTGCAGAGCCTGCGGGTGGTGGACAAGCTGGAAAAAGAGGGCAGAGGCCTCAACCTGAGCTGGGAAGTGCGCAACGGCATCGTGACCCACACCAAAGGCACCTGGGCTGCCACCCCGGAAGGGCGCATCGTACGCATGGCAGACCAGATCGCCTACGTCAACCACGACATCGAGGACGCCGTGCGCGCCGGTGTGCTGGACCCGGACATCCTGCCCAAAGACTGCACCGCGGTGCTGGGCACCACCAAATCCGCCCGCATCACGACCATGATCAACAGCATCCTGCGCAATAGCGACGGCAATGTACGGGTGGGTACGGAGGAGAATGAGGCCTTTCTGGCCCTGCGGGACTTCATGTACGCTACCGTCTATGTGGACAAAACCGCCAAACGCGAGGAACAAAAGGTGGACAAGGTGATCGGGGAACTGTATGACTACTACCTGAACCACATCGACCGGATGTCCAATTTCTACGTTCAGCTGGCGTATCAGGAAGGCCGTGACCGCGCGGTGACCGACTACATCAGCGGTATGAGCGACGAGTTTGCCATCCGTACCTTTGAGGAGCTTTTTGTGCCGCAGAAGTGGCATGTTCTATAAACCGGAAAGGTCGTTTGAAAATCCATGATCCCACACGAATACATTGAGGAACTGACCCGCCGCACCGACATCGTGGAGTTGGTGGGCAGCTATGTGCAGCTCAAGCGCAAGGGGCGGCTGTACGGCGGGCTGTGCCCCTTCCACAGTGAAAAATCGCCCTCCTTTTACGTCTACCCGGACACCCAGAGCTTTTACTGCTTTGGCTGCGGGGCCGGCGGCGATGCCATTACCTTTGCCAAAAAGATCAACAGCATCGACTACCCGGAGGCCGTCAAGATGCTGGCGGCCCGGGCTGGGATGCCGGAGCCCCAGGAGGACGACAAGACCGGCAGGATGCGCAGCCGCATCCTGTCCATGAACAAGGAGGCGGCACGGTTTTTCCATGCCTGCCTCAACTCCACTGTGGAGGAGGCCCGGCAGGCCCGTGCCTACTGGCGACGGCGCGGCCTGGACGACAAGACCATCGTCCGGTTCGGGCTGGGCTATGCCCCCAACGACGGGCAGGCCCTGTATCAGTTTTTGCGCGACAAGGGCTACAATCAGCAGGAGCTGGACGCCAGCGGTCTGTTCAAGCGCAGTCCGTCCGGGCGGATCTACTGCCTGTTCTGGAAGCGGGTGATGACCCCCATTTTTGATCTGCGGGGCAACATCATTGCCTTTGGCGGCCGCGTGCTGGATGACTCCAAGCCCAAATACGTCAACAGCCCGGAAACGCTGGTCTACCACAAGTCGGACACGGTATTCGCGCTGCAGATCGCCAAGCGCAGTGCGTCCCGGCGGTTCGTGCTGTGCGAGGGCTATATGGACGTCATCAGCATGCAGCAGGCCGGCATCGACACAGCAGTGTGTGCCTGCGGCACGGCCCTGACCCCGGATCAGGTGCGGCTCATCAGCGAGTACGCGGACGAAGTCATCCTGAGCTACGACTCGGACGAGGCGGGCCAGAAAGCCACCCTGCGGTCGCTGGAGCTGTTCCGCAACAGCCCGGTCAAGGTGGGCGTGCTGCAGATCCCCGGAGCCAAGGACCCGGATGAGTACATCAAAAAGTATGGCGCTGAGCGCTTCAAGGCACTGCTGGACGGCGTGGGCAATGCGCTGGACTTCCGTCTGGGACGACTGCGCAGTCAGTATGACCTTTCGCAGGATGCCCAGCGGCTGGAGTATGTCAAGCAGGCGGTGGACTTGCTGGCTGAGCGCTCCAGCCCCACGGAGCAGGAGGTGTACGCCGGACGTCTGGCCGAGGAAACCAACATCTCCAAGACCGCCATCATGACCCAGCTGGAAACGGCCGTAAAACGGGTAGGCAGCAAGCGCCGTTATGAAAAGAAAAAGGCCGTGCTGCAGTCCGGTGAGATGAACCAGATCAAGGTGTCCTACACAGCAGGCGGCAGCCAGGCACTGGGCATCGTCAGCGCACAGCAGCGTCTGCTGGCAGCCATCCTGCGGGAACCGCAGTATCTGGATCTGGTCAAGGATCAGCTGACGGCAGAGCAGTTCATCCAGCCCCAGCACAAGGAGCTGTATGAAGCCATGCTGCGGTGCCGGGAGCAAGGCGTGGAGATCAGCCTGACCGCCCTGCACGCTTTTGCCGGGGAGGAGGCCCTGAATGAACTGAGCCATCTTGCGGCACAATACAGCGATGTGAACTGTACACCGGATGACATCCGGCTGTATCTGGACCGCATTGCCCGGGGCATGCCCGTGGCAAGCAAGGCGGCCAGCATGACAAACGAGGAACTGAGCAGCTACTTCCAGTCGATGCGCGAAAAAAAGCAGGGGCTCGTGTGCGAAGAAGAATGAGGCCCGCTTTCCCCTCCGGCTGGAGCAGGAGAGGAAAGGAGCAGGAATCATGCAGAAATTGTCGCAGACCGAGGAACTGGCCCGGACGCTGGCGGCACACGCCCGGCGCAAGACCCTGACCCCGGACCAGATCAGCCGCGCCATGGACGAGGCAGACTATGATGTGGCCCGGCTGGATGAACTGTACGAAGCGCTGGAGGCCCGGGGTGTGCACATTGCCGAGGACGAGGAAGCGGAGCTTCCGCCGCTGGACGAAACGCAGCTTGGTCAGCTGGAACACGAACTCTCCGCCGAGGGCGTGGCGCTGGATGACCCAGTGCACACCTATTTAAAGGAGATCGGCCGGGTGCCGCTGCTTACGGCACAGCAGGAAGCAGACCTTGCCCGCGCCGCACAGGCCGGGGACGCCGACGCTCGCCGTGCTCTGAGCGAAGCCAACCTGCGGCTGGTGGTGTCGGTGGCCAAGCGCTATGTCGGGCGGGGGCTGCCGTTTCTGGACTTGATTCAGGAAGGAAACCTCGGCCTGATGAAGGCGGCCGAAAAGTTTGAGCCGGAGCGCGGCTTCAAGTTTTCCACCTACGCCACCTGGTGGATCCGGCAGTCCATTACCCGTGCGATTGCAGACCAGGGCCGTACCATCCGCATTCCGGTGCATCTGGTGGAAAACATCAACCGGGTCAAAAAGACAGCAGGGGAGCTGCTGCGCAAAAATGGCCGGGAGCCCACGGTGGAGGAAATCGCCGTGCAGCTGGATCTGGAACCGGACCGGGTGCGGGAACTGCTGCAGCTGGCACAGGATCCCATCAGTCTGGAAACGCCGGTGGGCGAGGAAGAGGATGCCCATCTGGAGGATTTCATCCAGGATGAGGAAGCGGGTGTTCCGGTGGACGAAGCCGGGCGGCAGCTGCTGCGCCGGGAACTGATGAATGTGCTCAAGAGCTTGACGCCCCGGGAAGAGCGGGTGATCGCCCTGCGCTTCGGGCTGGAGGACGGGCGCTCCCGGACGCTGGAAGAGCTGGGCCGGGAGTTCAACGTGACCCGGGAGCGGGTGCGGCAGATCGAAGCCAAGGCCCTGCGCAAGCTGCGGCATCCCAGCCGTGCAAAACGCCTGCGGGATTATCTGGATGAGTGAAGCGCTGATAACATTATAAGAGGGAGCCTCTGAAAAATCTGCGGATTTTTCGGAGGCTTTTTTGTGCAGAAGTGGAACGGAACGATTGGAAATGGCTCCGCGTGCGCTGCGCCATGAATCGCGGAAATATCATTTTCACGAGAGGGGTCGTTACGGTAAGGGGCATCTGTTGCGATCGGCTTTACGGTCGCCGCGTAACAGGGCAGAGAAATCTTTATGATAAAGTCCTACTTCAGAATACAAGAGACAAGATAGACAAATTGCACAAGGCTGTTTTGGTATGGAACGTGCAAAATAAAAATATCAACCCCTAAAACGAAGAAAATTGACACGCTGCCGGGTGTGCGGAATAAACCGGCAAAAATCAAAAAAATGCACAGAAATCGTGAAAAATGGCTTGACAACTGCACTTTTTGAGTGTATACTACATTAGTATCACATAATGGACTAATGCGCCTAAAAGAGGAATGCACCGGGGTCGGCTGAGCGGGTCAAACCGCAAAGTTTGTGAAAAACGCCGAAACGTTCCTTCCGACGCGGGTCGAATTATGTGTGTCTGCTCAAATTTGACCCGTGTATACGACATCCCGTAGAGTATAAAAGTAAGGAGTGGTTGATTTTATGATGAAAGTCAAGCCCGTCAAGCTCGGCAAAACCGAGCGCATGAGCTTCTCCCACATCGACGAAGTCATCAGTATGCCGAACCTGATCGAGGTCCAGAAGAACTCGTATCAGTGGTTCCTGGACGAAGGCCTGAAGGAGGTCTTCCACGACATCGGCACCATTGAGGACTACACCGGCAATCTGGCACTGAGCTTTGTGGACTTCCGCCTCGACAAGGAGCCGAAGTACAGCATCAAGGAGTGCAAGGAGCGCGACGTGACCTATGCAGCACCCCTGCGCGTCACCGCCCGTCTGCTGAACAAGGAGACCGGCGAGGTGAAGGACCAGGAGATCTTCATGGGCGACTTCCCCCTGATGACCGACGCCGGCACCTTTGTGATCAACGGTGCAGAGCGTGCGATCGTCAGCCAGCTGGTCCGTTCTCCCGGCGTGTTCTACGGCGATGCCAAGGATAAGGTGGGCAACGACCTGTACAGCGCCACCATGAACCCCAACCGCGGCGCATGGCTGGAGTATGAGACCGATGCCTCCAACGTGTTCTATGTCCGCATCGACAAGAACCGCAAGCTGCCCGTCACCGTGCTGTGCCGTGCACTGGGCCTGTCCACCAATGAGGATATCCTGAACTTCTTCGGCGAGGATGAGCGCATCCTGGCCACCCTGGAAAAGGATACCACCAAGAACCAGGACGAGGGCCTGCTGGAAGTTTACCGCAAGCTGCGCCCCGGCGAGCCTCCCACGGTGGAGTCCGCTACCAGCCAGATCAACATGCTGTTCTTCGACCCGCGCCGTTACGATCTGTCCCGGTTCGGCCGTTATAAGATGAACAAGAAGCTGTCTCTGGCCCGCCGCATCATCGGCTTTGTGGCCGCTGAGAACGTGGTGGACCCGCTGACCGGCGAAGTGCTGATCGAGGCCAATACCAAGATCACCCGTGAGATGGCTGAGAAGGCCGACAACGCCGGTGTGAACCTGGTCGTGCTGAAGATCGAGGACGCCCTGAAGGAAGAGTCCAAGAAGGTCAAGGTCATCACCAACGGCTGCGTGGACGCACAGGGCTTCTTCTCCTTCGACGTGAAGGAGTGCGGCATCAACGAGCGCTGCTCCTTCGACGAGATCAAGAAGATCCTCGATACCACTTCTGATGTGGAAGAGCAGAAGGAAATGCTGCGCCGCAACCACGACCAGCTGATCGGCCGCACCGTTACCGTGGCCGACATTCTGGCTTCCATCAACTACCTGAACGGCCTGGGCCACGGCATCGGCACCACCGATGATATCGACCACCTGGGCAACCGCCGCATCCGCAGCGTGGGTGAGCTGCTGCAGAACCAGTTCCGCATCGGCTTCTCCCGTATGGAGCGCGTCATCCGTGAACGCATGACCCTGCAGAGCCAGGATCAGAGCGTCATCACCCCGCAGGCTCTGATCAACATCCGCCCGGTGGTGGCAGCCATCAAGGAGTTCTTCGGTTCTTCTCCGCTGTCCCAGTTCATGGATCAGACGAACCCGCTTGCGGAGCTGACCCATAAGCGCAGGCTTTCCGCTCTCGGCCCCGGCGGTTTGAACCGCGACCGTGCAACGTTCGAAGTTCGCGACGTTCACTATTCTCATTACGGCAGAATGTGCCCTATCGAGACGCCCGAAGGCCCGAACATCGGCCTTATCAACTCCCTTGCAACCTATGCAAGAATAAATAAATACGGCTTCATCGAAGCTCCCTACCGCAAAATCGACAAGGAGAACCACTGCATCCTTGACGAGATCGTTTACCTCACCGCAACCGAGGAAAACGGCAAAATCATTGCCCAGGCCAACGAACCCACCGTCCGCGGCGAGGACGGCAGAGTTTGGTTCGAAAAGGAGCGTGTCGTTGCACGCAGGCTGGATCAGATCATCGAGGTGCGCAGCACCGATATCGACTATATGGACGTTTCCGCAAAGCAGCTCGTTTCGGTTGCAACGGCAATGATTCCCTTCCTCGAAAACGACGACGCAAACCGCGCCCTGATGGGCTCCAACATGCAGCGTCAGGCGGTTCCCCTGCTTGTGACCGAATCCCCGGCTGTCGGCACGGGCATGGAATACAAGGCGGCATACGACAGCGGCGTTCTTGTTCTTAACGAAGAAGCGGGCGTTGTTCGCCATGTTTCGGCAGATAAAGTCGTTGTTGAATCCGATTCCGACAGAAGCCTGCATACCTATCGCCTCATCAAGTTCAAACGCTCCAACCAGGGCACCTGCATCAACCAGCGCCCCGTTGTCGATGTCGGCGAACATCTTGAAAAAGGTGCGGTCATTGCAGACGGCGCATCCACCAAGGACGGCGAAATTGCTCTCGGCAAAAACATCCTCATCGGGTTCATGACTTGGGAGGGCTACAACTACGAGGACGCAGTTCTCATCAGCGAACAGCTCGTTCGCGACGATGTTTACACGTCACTCCATATCGAAGAACACGAAACCGAGGCACGCGACACAAAGCAGCTCGGCGCGGAAGAGATCACGCGCGATATCCCCAACGTCGGCGAAGAGGCACTGAAGGATCTTGACGAACGCGGCATCATCCGAATCGGTGCGGAGGTTCATTCCGGCGACATCCTTGTCGGCAAAGTCACGCCCAAGGGCGAGACGGAGCTCACCGCCGAGGAACGCCTGCTCAGGGCAATTTTCGGCGAAAAGGCGCGCGAAGTTCGCGACACCTCCCTGCGCGTTCCGCACGGCGAGGGCGGCGTTGTTGTTGACGTTCGCATTTTCAGCCGCGAAAACAAGGACGAACTCTCCCCCGGCGTTCATGAACTTGTCCGCGTTTATATTGCACAGAAGCGCAAAATCTCCGTCGGCGACAAGATGGCCGGCCGCCACGGCAACAAGGGTGTTATTTCAAGAAT
>ERZ791837.1361-NODE-1361-length-16102-cov-5.147504_pt1 | contig 16102 bp, 19 predicted proteins | sample MGYA00510292_ERZ791837 | MGnify/ENA primary metagenome ERZ791837 (study PRJEB30046, sample SAMN00715259) | human gut metagenome | study: EMG produced TPA metagenomics assembly of the A metagenome-wide association study of gut microbiota in type 2...
CATTTTTTCACGGAAGAAGTTCGTACAACCTGTACGGTCTGTACTTGTACGCACCCGTACGGCAAATCGAGATAAATTAAGGCGTGTTATCGTTTATATTTCGGGTTTCCGTACACCGTACGAACCGTACAGGTTATTTGAGCTCTGTACGCGATTTTTTCGGATGCGTACGGAGCAATCAAGTTCGCATTGTGCGAACTTGATTGTAACTCTCCCGCAGGAGACGTTCCCCCTCGGAGAGTCCTCGAAGAGCCCACTACACTTTGCAGACCGCAGGGATGAAAGTGTCATAGTGGGTTATTACACTTCCGAAGAAGTGCATCTTCGTTCCCCGTCACCTCTCGATGAACCTTGAAAGGAGGGATGCCCTTTGGCAAGAAACGATGGCGTTGACCGCACCAGTGTCCGAAACCTCGCCGTTTCGGATAAGGCCGTTGGCAACACCCAGCAGCACAACGAGCGTGAAAAAGACAGCTATCGGAACCCCGACATTATCCCCCAGCGCGCTGCATGGAACGTCCACTTCAAGAAGCCAACCGCCAGCTATACTGACCTGTTCGCCCAACTGGAAGCCGATGGAACCATCTCCACGCGCGGCCTGAAGCCGGATGCCACCCATTACTGCGAACTTGTCTTTGATGTCAACTCAGCCTACTTTGACAACCACGGCGGCTATGAGTTCGCCAAACAGTTCTATGAGGATGCCTACAGAGCAGCCGTTCAGATCGTTGGTGGTGAGCAGTATATCCTTTCGGCAGTCATGCACTCCGATGAGATCAACCGTGCCATGACCGAAGCACTAGGCCGGGAGGTCTACCACTACCACCTCCATGTGGTCTATGTGCCTGTGGTGGAAAAGCAGATCCTCTGGTCGAAACGCTGCAAGGACAAGGCACTGGTCGGCACAGTCAAGGAGACCGTCATGCAGGTCAGCCGAAGCAAGAAGTGGGCATCCAAGCCCTTGCTGGACGATGCCGGAAAGCCTGTCCTGCAAAAGAATGGCAAGCCCGTCCTGAAGAAGTCGTACAGTGTCCTGCAAGACGATTTCTTCAACTATATGCGCAACGCCGGGTACACGGATGTAGAGCGCGGTGAACGCGGCAGCACCGAAGAACACCTGACCGTCACCCAGTTCAAAGTTCAGAGGGAGCAGGAACGGCTGGACACCCTGACTGCTCAAGCCGACCAGCAAGCACAGTCGCTTGCTAAAACCTGTCAGACCCTCTCCAAAAAGGAGAAGGAACTTGCCGCTGTTCAGAAAAAGACTACACTCACGAAAGAAGCCCTCATTCATGCGCGCGATCTGGATTATATTGGCAAGCGCACATTCCTCGGCAACTATTCGCTGACCGAAGAAGAATTTTCCAAGCTAAAAAAACAGGCTGACCACGGCTATATGATGGACGTGGAGAACCGTCGCCTGAAAGAAGAACTTTCCACGGCCAAGAAGGAGGCCGTTCGTTGGAGCAACAAGTACCACGACCTGTGGTACGACGTAAAACCCTATCTGGATGCTCTCCACCGTGCGCCCGAACTGGTGCGCGGCTTTCTGGAAAAGATTCTTGCCCCCAAGCAGGAGCGCACCATGAATGTGCCGCAGCGAAACCGCAAGCGTGGGCAGGATATGGAACTTTGATTTTCGGAGGATACCATTTGAACAAAAAGAAGAAGTCGAACAAATCCGGCTACCCGGATGAAGCAATCAAGACCCTTGCGCGTTGCTTTTATCCCTCCATGGTTGAGTTTTTCAACAGTGAGGAAGGCCAGCGTGAATATGAGGAATGGCTGAAAGAGCAGGAAGCACTACAAGCCTTACCTGTTGCCGCATAAAAACAGCAGGACGCTCCCAGTAAAGGGAACGCCCTGCCTTATATAGATGTATCTTGCCGAGGTGTGTCCAGTTGGGCACACCTCTTATTTTTTTGCCCTCAATCTTCTAGCCCATGGCTCCCGGCTGCATTTTTCAAATATTCCTCCGGGTCACCGTTCAGAATCAAATCCGCATAGCCCAGCGGGTCATTATAGACGAGATAGTCCAACTCTGCTCTTTGTGCCACAGTCACATCCAGAGCATCCTCAACCCCGGTGCAGTCAATGGAAATTTTTCTCCCATCTTGGAAAGTCAACTCCACGCACCCGGTATCCATGTTGAACGAACAGGCTCTTGCATCGTACTTCATCATCGTGTCCTCCAAACGCTTATTGTGTGGTTACGGTCTATGACAAGGTATCGGAGTTTTGCGCCGTCCACAGGAACCTTCGTTGTTGTACCCGAAGAAAACGAAAAACCCGAACCCTTCTCCAATCGGAAACAGGTTCGGATTTTTCTTGTTTGGTGGGCGCGGGTGGATTCGAACCACTATTCTTTCGGCCTGTCCATTCCTGCCGTGTCAGAAAATGCAGCATTCAAGCCACTTTTCGAGCACGGCACGGAACGCGCGATGCACCGCCGGAACGGCTCGAACATTAAAAGTGGGTTGCAAAGTGGGTTATTTTTCGGGGCACGGCGCGTACTCGGACAGCACGCCGGAGACGGCCTGCGCGGTGGCGTCATCGCGGCCGGTGACGGCGTGGGAGTACCAGCCGTAGGTGTCCATGCTCTTGCTGTGGCCCACGATGCGGCGCAGCTGGGCGGGCGGCACGGCGTCCTCGATCATGCTCACAAAGGTGTGCCGCAGCTCGTACAGGCTGACCGGCGGGTCGATGCCGTTGCAACGCTGGTAGAACTTCCAGTAGTTGTACAGGCTTTGCTGGTTGGACAGCAGAAACAACGGGTCATCGTCCCGCAAGGGGTGTTCCTCTTCCTGCGTGCGCTGCTGCAGCTGGGCGCGGATCTCGGCCACAGCCAGAGGGTGCAGCACAACGGTGCGGATGGCATTCTCGTTCTTGCCGCTGGTTACTTCCTGCTGGCGGTTGATGGCCCGGCCGATGTGCACCCGGTCACCATCCAGATCGCCCACGCGCAGGCCCAGCAATTCACCAGGGCGCAAGCCGGTCATGACCGCGATGCGGTAGGCGTGCACGTTCTCGTCCTGCTCCACTTTTCCACGCACCACACGGGTGTCTGTGGATAAGAGCACCCGCAGACTGTCCGGCTGCAGGATTTTCCGGCCCTTCAGGCGGGCACCCTTCGGCACGGTCAGATCCTCGTCCTCCGGGCGCAGGGAGGTGTATTTATGCTGGCGCGCCCACTTGACAAAGGCCACCTCCACGCCACGGATGCCCTGCAGCGTTTTGCGGGACAGGTTGCCCCGGCTCTTGCGCTTGCTGTCCGGATTCAGACAGCCTTCCTTATAGGAGCGGTTCAGCACGTCCTGCAGCATGCCGGTGGTCAGGTCGCCGATGCGCCGCGCACCGATCACCGGCAGGATGTAGTTGCGCCCGAACTTCTCCACCTGCTCGATGTTGCTGGTGCCACCCGTGGCTTTGACCGAAATCATGTACTCGGCCCACACGTCTGCGCAGCGTTTTGTGGTGCTGCTGATGCCCTCGTCCAGCCAGACGTCCGCCTTGCGGTTCGCTTCGCGCTGGCCTGTCCGGCCGGGCTTAGTGCTGGTAAAGGTGCGGCGCACGCCGTCCTTCTGCACCTTGATCTGCCAGCGGTTCTGGTTCGGCAGCCAGACCGCTGTATTCGTTCGCAATCCCATAAAAATACACCTCCATGGGTACACTTTGACAAGCCTGCCCGGAGGTGGTACAATAACAATTGGTTGGTTTGGTATTGTTCCTCGTGAGCAAGCCATTCTTTCACGCCCTGCCGGTTGCCGCCGGTGGGGCGTTTTTTGTTTATGCATCTTCTAGAGTATCGCTTTCAGCAAGGGCAAAAAGCTCTGCGCTCGCCTCGCCGAGTTCTGTTTTTTGAGTATCGCTCATGTATTGCAGGTACGGCACAAATGCCTGATGATATTTTTCCGCCCAGCCTTTCTTTGCCTTTGCAGTTTTCAGGCTCCTGATTTTAACACTGTACTTCTCCGCAGTGCGGTGGATGATCTCATTCACCGCCGCATCCCGGAATGCAGGATTCTGATATTTCTTCAAATCAGCAGTTGCGCTCACTGGTGCACCATACCTTTTGCATTTTTCCAGTTCCAGCAGTCGCCCAACGCAAAAGTCGTATCTCATAAAGAACGTGGCCGGGTCTGTTGTTGTTTCAAGGATTCTTGCACTCTCTCGCGCCTGTTTTAGGAACTGCGGAGCCAGAATCTTTGCGTTTTTCCGAGAATCAACCAGATCCATCTCACCCATCCATTCAGGGTTGGGTGTATAAATTTGCTTTGCATCATCAGAATCTTCGGCATCGCCTTGCAGATACCCGTCTTTGATGCCCTTTGCAGTTCCGTGAATCATGCTGAAAATCGAGAGTGCAACCCAAAAGGCGACAACACCGCAAACGAAAGACATCCCAAGTCCACAAGATGCTGATGCGATAAAGAACCCAAGACATCCAATCGCAAGACTGATAAAAACAAACTTTATCGGAACGTTCAGACCAGTCTTTCCGGAGGGCATCTTTGATGCAGCTCCTCCAATCGCTCCTGCTCCACGGAAAGCGGCATCAATGCTCTTGTGTACTGTTTTATTGCCAGAATGCTTCCGGTGCCATTCTTTGCGGCCATAGGGAGAAAGTTTTTTACCCATACATTTCCTCCTCGGTTAAGTCTTCATTTTCCTTGTAATAGTAGTAAGCACGCCGGACATATTCCTCCGTGGTGTCCAGGAGCTCCGCAATCTCATCGGCATCACGGCCCTGCTTCAGCAGGTCGAACAAGACCTGCTTTGGAATCGCGTGCCGGATATACCAGTGATCTGCCCGCACCTCATGCCGCTCCACAATATCAAACGGAGTGGCCATAGAATAAAATCCGCCATACAGGCAATGGCCGAGCTCATGCCCGATGCGTGCCTGCTCTTCTGCATAAGTACAGGGCTTGGAATTGTCCAGCCCGATATAACACGCCCCATTGACTTCCGTTGACATGCTGCCAATGATCGGCATTGGGTAGCGCAGGACTTCCACATGATTTTCGGCCGCAACTTTATAAAAGTCAGCCCTTGTTCCCATTTGCATCCCGCTCCTTTATGAACCGGACAAACTGCTTGACCTCTTCATACTGGGCATCCGTCACGGGGCCGCCGCCAAAGAGAGCAAACTTAATATCATCCTCCGAAACCCCACCGGCACGCCCGGCGGGGCTTTTTTGTTCGCCGATCAGGTCATTCACCGACACTCCGAAGTAGGCCGCAACCTTCGCGAGGGTATCGCCAGAAGGAACAGCCCCTGTATTCTTCCATTTCGTGACGGTCGAGTTGCTCAAACCAATTTCTTTTGCGGCACGGCTGCAGCTCACGCCCTTTTCTTGGCACAGTTCACTGTATACGTCATAAAACACAATTTTCAACGCCCCTTTTTGTGCAGAGCGCCAAATCTAACCAAATTCAGAAAATTTCATTGACTTTCTAACCAAATTCAGATATCATAGTGTCACAGTTGAATCCGGTTAGCAAACAAGCCCGGAATCAACTGAATGGCTCAGGCTAGAATTTGCGCTGGATAATTGTTAGCACCATCATCTTACCGCAAATTCTAACCAAAGTCAAGTTTTTAAGCTGAAGGAGGTTAGAATTGTATGCCTGCACAATGGACAGGTGAGCTTGTTGGAAAAATGCACAACGCCGGTGTCACCGGCAAAGAGCTGGCCGCACAGTTGGGAAAGAACCCGAAATACATTTCCCAGGTGCTGAACGGCCACTACGAGCCCAAGAAGGCAGAGCGCGAATTCAATGCCGCACTCTCTGCCATCATTGAAGGCCGTCAGGAAAAGGAGGACTGACCCATGGCAAAGAAACAGTTTCTGAAGCTCCGGCGGCTGGCCGAGGATCAGGACATCACCACGGATGAGCTGGCCGCAAAGGCGGGCATCGTGCCCCGCACGCTGCGCAAGCGCTTTGCCGCGCCGGAGAGCTGCGGCACATGGAACTGGGAAGAGATCACCGCCATTTGCAGGGAGCTTCACATCCCGCAGGAGCAGATCGGAGAGTATTTCTTCCCGAAGTTTGAGAAAGGAGCATGAACATGAAGGCAAAACTTTACATCGACAGTGAGGACTCGACCATCAAGATCGAAGGTGGTCCCAGCGACGTGCTGCATCTTCTGGTGTGCGCAATCGCGCAGATTCTGAAGAGCTATTTCCCGGACGATTTTGAGCGGCAGATGGGCTGGACGTCCGGACTGCTCTACAACACGATCCGCGCGCTGAAAGAGGAGGATGACGATGAAGATTAAGTCACGCGTATGGCACTGGCTGGCCGTGGCCTGCGGCAGTGTGGGTCTGGTGCTGGGCATGGGTGCCGAGGGCACCGCACAGACGGGCGGCACCCTCAACGGCAACACCTTCACCACAGCGGTGGTGCTGGTCCTGCTGGGGCTGCTGTGCATGAAGCTGGGCTTCCTGGCACAGGACCGTGAAGAACGGGAGGGCAAGGGCGGCCGCTATGGCAAGATTGAGCGCAACCACGCCCGGAACCCGGATTACCCGGAGAATCAGGAACGCGGAGCATGAACGATTACATCCACAACGTCATGTGGTACACCGTCTGGGATGCCAAGACCGGAGATCTGGTAGCATCCGGCACGGCGGCAATGTGCGCCCGACGGCTGGGGTATTCCAGCTCCGGCAGCTTTGCCAGCGCGGTGAGCCACTGGCTGTGCGATGGCCGCCAGCACGTCAAGTACACCATCCAGCGGGAGTACATCCCCCGCAGTGAGGTGGACAGCCTACCGCAACGCCGCAAGTACAAAAAACAAAAAGCCCGCCGGTGCGCCAACACCGACGAGCTGCAAGGGATGATGGATTCGCCAATCACATCACCCCGATAATATCACAAAATCGGAGGTTTTACAATGAAAGGGATCCTGATCGAGCCGGGCAAGGCCCCGGTGGTCACCGCCCTGCCGGACACACTGCAGGGCATCGAAGCCATGCTGGGCTGCGACTGCATGCAGGAGGTGCTGCCTCGCACCCCGGCGGTACTGCTGTTCGGCGTTCTCGGCAAAGGGCTGAACCGCATCTATCGCGGCCATAACATCTACGGCACCATCCTCTGCTACGGCTGGAAGAACAACAGCCTCGTGCCCATGAGCAAGGACCTGCAGGCCGAGATGCTGGACCGCCTGAAGGGCATGGAGGTGAAAGTGTGACCACCTATATCTGCAAATGCGGACGGCGAGTGAAAAAATCCACCGATGCCAGTACCACTGGCAACCGCCTATCCGGCTATGCACCCGGCCATGAGTGCTGGGGATGCCCCTATGCCATGCCATACGGAGACTTTCAATGGGATGAAAGTGCTAGAACTGTCAGCCGGGAGACTCGGGGCTACGAGTGCCGGATGAGCAAGACCCTCACTTATGCGTCAGAGTTCGCTGGCTCTATCAAGGATAAATGCACCTGTCGAGTGCATAGTCTGGACTTCGACTTTCTGTCTCAGGTCTCCGCATGGATCAAAGACACTTATCCAGACAGAGAGATTTTCGGCTCATTTTCCAAAGATATTCGTGCATCGGACTATGGATCTGACGGGCGCTATTGCCTGACAATCACATGCACTCAGAATCTGAAAGGTGTTGCCGCAAAAAGAGAGCTGTTTGGTCAGTTTTTCAATCCGGATGGAAGCCGCAAGGACATGACACCGCAGCAGGAAATGGAAAAGATTCTTGCCGACATCAAAAAAGCAAAGGAGATTCTCTCATGTGCACCTGCCCAGAATGCGGATGCTGCTGTGACTACGGCAGAGAATGCTGTCCCGACTGCCACAGCGGCAACGCCGACCATCTCGGAGAGCGGGGCGGATGCAAGCGCATCGACCCCCGCGACATCCCTGCAGAACTGCGAATCGGTCCCTGCCGCATCGGCGGGCGGTTCTTCTGTACCGATGCCTTCGGCACCCGGTTTTGACTTTTCCGCTCTGGGCGAGCTGTCCGAACAGGCCGCCGAGGCCGACCAGCAGTTTGATTTGCACTATGGCGCAGCACAGGACGAATACCTGATCTCCTGCATCTACCTTGCCCGGATCCACGCTCTGACCGCTAAGGCTGGCCGCTACGGCGGCGGTACATGGACAAAGTGGTACGAGAGCAAGGGTCTGAGCGAGGGCAGCGCCCGCTCAATGGTCAAAAATGGCGATGCTTTTAAATCCGCAACTGTTGCGGAATTAAAATGCCTGCCGGAGCTGACCCGCAAGGACCTGAACCTGATTGCCCGCTCTGGCTGCGCCGAACAGCTCACCGCAGCCGCCGGTGACAGCCAGCGGGTGCAGGAGCTGCTGGCCCAGCTCAAAGCCGAAAAATCCCGCGCCGATACCGCAGAAGCGCATCTGGAAGCCGCCCACGCCGACATCAACGGCCTGACCGAACGTGCCCAAAAGGCCGAATCCGAACGGGACAAGGCCCGCGCCGACCAGCTGAGCACCGCCAAAGACTGCAACCGGCTGGGCCTGAAGGTCTCGCAGGAAAAAGACCGTGCAGACAAAGCCGAGGCCCGAGAGGAAGAAGCCTGGAAGCTGCAGAGCAAGGCCGAAACCCGTGCGCAGGAGGCCGAGAAGCAGCTGGAGGGGTCCCGGCAGATGGCCGAAGCGGCCAAGCTCCGGGGCGACAAGCTCAAGGCCGAGAATGATGCACTCAAGAAGCAGCCCATCACTGCGGTGGTGGACAAGGAAGAGGTGGAGCGTCAGGCCAGGGAAATGGCCGCCGAGATGACCGCCGACCTGCGGGCACAGCTGGAACAGACCGCTTCCGGCAGCGAACAGGATGCCCACAGCTCCTATGACAACGTACTTTTGGCCGACCGTTCTTTCCAGAACATCGGCAAAATGGTGATTCCGTCCCTCCGCAAGCTGCCGCAGGAGCAGCGGGAAGCCGTCGCCAATCAGCTCATCCGTACACTGGGACAAATTCAAGGGGAGGTATCACAATGTCTGTAAAGATCACGGCGCTGGAAGCCGAGAACGTCAAGCGCATCAAGGCCGTTGCGCTCACCCCGTCGCCCACCGGGCTCACCCTCGTGGGCGGCAACAACAATCAGGGCAAGACCAGTGTGCTGGACGCCCTGGCGTGGGCCCTGGGCGGGGACCGTTTCCGTCCGGACGCCGCACAGCGGGACGGTGCTATCGCTCCTGCTCACCTCAAGGTCACACTGTCCAACGGCGTGGTGGTGGAGCGCAAGGGCAAAAATGCCAGCCTGACCGTCACCGACCCCACGGGCCGCCGCAGCGGCCAGCAGCTGCTCAACGCCTTTGTGGAGCCGCTGGCCCTCGACCTGCCCCGCTTCATGGAATCCACCGACAAGGAAAAAGCCGACATCCTGCTGCGCATTATCGGCGTGGGGTCAGAGCTGCAGGTCAAAGATCTGGAGATCAAGGGCCTGTACGACAAGCGCACCTTCACCGGCCAGCTGGCCGCCCAGAAAAAGCACTTTGCCGAAGAACTGATCTCCTACCCGGAAGCCCCGGACGAACCGGTCAGCGCGTCCGACCTCATCCGTCAGCAGCAGGACATCCTTGCCCGCAACGGCGAGAACCAGCGCAAGCGCAATCAATTCGCTCAGCTCACAGATCTGCTTGAACGGCAGAAAAAAGTGGTTGCAGACCTTGAATTTCAGTTGAGCACGGAAAAGCAGCGGCTGACCACGATGCAGGCCGACGTAAAAATCGCCCAGACCTCTGCCGCAGATCTGCAGGACGAATCCACCGCCGAACTGGAAGCGTCCATCCGGGACATCGAGGAGACCAACCGCAAGGTGCGTGCCAACCTCGAAAAGGCCCGCGCCGAGGACGAGGCCGCCCAGTACGCCAGCGACTACGACAAGCTGACCGGCCAGATCGAGGACAAGCGCGCCGAGCGCATGGCCCTGCTGAACGGGGCCGACCTGCCCTTGCCGGGCCTCAGCGTGGAGGACGGCGTCCTTACTTACAACGGCAAGCGCTGGCGGGATATGTCCGGCAGTGACCAGCTGCGGGTGGCCGCCGCCATCGTGCGCCGGCTGAACCCGGACTGCGGCTTTGTTCTGCTGGACAAGCTGGAGCAGATGGACATGACCACCCTGCAGGAGTTTTCCGCCTGGCTGGAAGCCGAGGGCCTGCAGGCCATTGCTACCCGCGTTTCCACCGGCAGTGAGTGCCAGATCATCATTGAGGACGGCATGGTCAAGGGCACCGAGCCGCCCGCCGAAAAGCCCCAGCCCGCCCCAATTCGCAAAGGCTGGACGAAAGGAGCGTTTTAAATGAGCAAGTATTCCGTGACCACCGGCGTGCAGACCGCGCCGGTCAAAACCGTGCTCTACGGGCCGGAGGGCATTGGCAAATCCACCTTTGCCTCCCATTTTCCGGATCCGGTGTTCATCGACACCGAGGGCGGCACAAAGCGGCTGAATGTGGCCCGCCTGCCCCAGCCCACCAGCTGGGCGATGCTGCTGGACGAGGTGGCCGAGGTGCGCAAGGGCAGTGTACCCTGCGGCACGCTGGTGCTCGACACCGCCGACTGGGCAGAGCGCCTGTGCATTCAGGCCGTGTGCGCCCGCGCCAAGGTGAACGGCATCGAGGATTTTGGCTATGGCAAGGGCTACACCTACGTCAAGGAAGAGTTTGCCAAGCTGCTGGACGCGCTGGAAGAGGTGCTCAACGCCGGGCACAACGTGGTGGTGCTGGCCCATGCGGCCATCACCAAGTTCGAGCAGCCGGACGCCGTGGGCAACTACGACCGCTGGAGCATGAAAACCTCCAAGCAGGTGGCCCCGCTGCTGCGGGAATGGTGCGACATGCTGCTGTTTGCCAACTACAAGACCGTGGTGGAAAAGGCCGGCAGCGGCCCCAACGCCAAGAACAAGGCCAGCGGCGGCCGCCGGGTGCTGTACACCACCCATCACCCCTGCTGGGACGCCAAAAACCGCTTTGGCCTGCCGGAGGAGCTGCCCCTTGACTACGCATCCATTGCAGCCTGCATCCCCGGAAGCAGTGCCCCAAAGGCTCCCTCCCAGAGGGAGCTGTCACCGCAGGTGACTGAGGGCGTTCCCGCGCCGAGCGCCGGGGCCGACATCCTACCCAGCCCCGCGCCGCAGCCCCAGCCGCCCCGCGAGGAAGTGCCGCCCGCCCTGCTCACGCCGGACCTGATCGCGCTGGGCGTGCCGGAAAAGCTGGCCCCGCTCATGAGCGCCAACAACGTCACCCCGGAAGAACTGCAGGCCGTTGTGGGCCAGCGCGGGTATTTCCCGGAGGACATGCCCATCCGGGATTACCCGGCTGATTTCGTAGAGGGCTGTCTGGTGGCCGCATGGCCCCAGGTGCTGCAGATGGTGCTGGACAGCCGTGATCTGCCGTTTTAACCCTCTCACCGCTTCGGTCTGGTCTTGCCAGCGCCTTGCGGAGCTCCCCCGAAGGGGAGCCAAGAATCAATGAAGAAAAGGAGTTTTACTTATGAATGACATGAACACTGAAGGCCGCGCATTCGGCTGGGATGACGAATTTACCAACGAACAGCAGGAGTTCGTGCTGCTGCCGGAGGGGGATTACCCCTTTGAGGTCACCGGCATGGAGCGTGCCCGCTATGAGGGCGGGGCCAAGCTGCCGCCCTGCTCCATGGCAAAACTGACCCTGCGCATTTATGGCGGAGCCAAGGGCGACACCACCGTGACCCACCGCCTGTACCTGCATACCAAGACCCAGGGTCTGCTGGGCGCGTTCTTTGAGAGCATCGGCCAGTGCAAGCGCGGCGAGACCTTCCGCCCCCGCTGGAACGAGGTGGTGGGCAGCAAGGGCCTGTGCCGCCTCGGCATCCGGGAGTACACCAAGCAGAGCGGCCCCCACGCAGGCGAGACCGGCCAGAGCAACGAGGTGACCCGCTTCCTGCCGCCGCCGGAGCCCACGGCCGCGCCTGCCCACGGCTGGACACAGGGGGCGTTTTAAATGGCAAAGACGCAAGCCCTGCGCCCCTACCAGCAGGCCGCACGGGATGCCATCCACACCGAGTGGGAGAACGGCCATGCCCGCACCCTGCTGGTGCTGCCCACCGGCACCGGCAAGACCATCGTGTTCGCGTGGGTGGCCGCCGATCAGGTGCGTGCCGGCGACCGGGTGCTCATTCTGGCGCACCGGGGCGAGCTGCTGGAACAGGCTGCCGACAAGCTGCAGCGTTCCACCGGCCTTGTCAGCGCCGTGGAAAAGGCCGAATCCACCTGCCTGGACAGCTGGTTCCGGGTGGTGGTGGGCAGCGTGCAGACCCTGCAGCGCACCGCCCGGCTGGAACGCTTCCCGCACGACTACTTCGGCACCATCATCATCGACGAAGCGCACCACGCCATCACCGACGGCTACCGCCGCATCCTGGACTACTTCGAGGGTGCCAGAGTGCTTGGCGTGACCGCCACGCCGGACCGCGGCGACATGCGCAATCTGGGCGATGTGTTCGACAGCCTGGCCTTTGAGTACAAGCTGACCGATGCCATCAAGGAGGGGTATCTGTGCCGCATCCTGGCCCAGACCGTCCCGCTCCAGCTGGACATCTCGTCCGTGACCCTCAGCGGCGGCGACTACGCTGTGGCCGACCTCGGCACCGCGCTGGACCCGTATCTGGAGCAGATCGCCGCCGAGATGGCCGTGCGCTGCAAAGGCCGCAAGACGGTGGTGTTCCTGCCCCTCATCCGGACGAGCCAGAAATTCCGCGATCTGCTCAACGCCAAGGGATTCCGGGCCGCCGAGGTCAACGGCCAGAGTGCCGACCGCAAAGAAGTGCTGGCCGACTTCGACGCCGGCAAATACAATGTGCTGTGCAACTCCATGCTGCTCACCGAGGGCTGGGACTGCCCGTCCGTGGACTGCGTGGTGGTGCTGCGGCCCACCAAGGTGCGCAGCCTGTACAGCCAGATGGTGGGGCGCGGCACCCGCCTTTCCCCGGGCAAGACCGACCTGCTGTTGCTGGATTTCCTGTGGATGACCGACAAGCACGAGCTGTGCCGCCCGGCAGACCTGGTCTGTGAGGACCGCACTGTGGCCCGCCAGATGACCGAGCATCTGGCCGAGACCGGCTGCCCGGAGGACATCGAGGAGGCCGCCGCCCAGGCCAGCGAGGACGTGGTGGCCCAGCGGGAAGAAGCCCTTGCCAAGCAGCTGGAAGAGCAGCGCCGTAAAAAGGCAAAACTGGTGGACCCGCTGCAGTACGAAATGAGCATTCAGGCCGAAGATCTGGCCGGGTATGTGCCCGCCTTTGGCTGGGAGGCCGGTCCGCCCAGCGACAAGCAGACCGCCGCGCTGGAAAAGCTGGGCATCCTGCCGGATGCGGTGGAATCCGCCGGCAAGGCGGCCCTGCTGCTGGACCGGCTGCACAAGCGCCAGACCGAGGGCCTGACCACGCCCAAGCAGATCCGCCTGCTGGAACGCTACGGCTTCCGGCATGTGGGCAGCTGGAGCTTTGACGCGGCCAGCCGCATGATCAACCGCATTGCAGCCGGCGGCTGGCGCGGCGTGCCCAAGGGTGTGGACCCCAAAACCTTCACGCCTGACGCACAGCCCGCCGTGCCGACGGACTTTGGATGGTAACGCACATGGAACATGAAAACGATCTCAAAGAAGCGCTGGAATTTCTCAGCCCGTCCGCCCTGACCTATGACGAGTGGGTCGCGGTGGGCATGGCCCTCAAGGACGGCGGCCTGCCGGTGACCGTCTGGGAGCAGTGGAGCACGCGAGACGCCGGCCGCTACCACAAGGGCGAGTGCGTCAAAAAATGGGAGAGCTTCCACGGCGGCGGGGGCAGCCCCGTCACGGTGAGCAGCATCTTCCAGATGGCCTACTCCCACGGGTGGAGCGGCCCGGCGGGCCATGCGCTGGACTGGAACGACGACATCGCCGCAGGGCCGGGCGCACAGCCGGAGGGCCGCGTGGTGGACCCGCGCTGGGTGGAAGCCCACGAGCTGGCCCTGCCGGAACAGTGGGACCCCGCCGACCAGCTGAAGCGCTACCTGCGAGCCCTGTTCGAGGCGGACGAGTATGTGGCTTATGTTACCGAGAGCTTCATGGCGGACGACCGCCGCCGCCCCACAAGGGGCTGCTGGGACCGCACCGCCGGGCAGCTCCTTGCCGAGCTGGACCAATGCGGCGGGGACCTGGGCAAGGTGGTGGGCGACTGCGACCCGGAGGTAGGTGCGTGGATCTGCTTCAACCCCGTGGACGGCACCGGCCGCAAGGACGCCAACATCACCGCTTATCGCTACGCCCTTGTGGAGTGCGACAACATGGAGCTGGGCAAGCAGCAGGCCATCATCCGGCAGCTGGAACTGCCCTGCGCGGCCCTCGTCTACTCCGGCGGCAAGAGCGTCCATGCCATCGTCAAGGTGGATGCCCCGGACTATACCGAGTACCGCAAGCGGGTGGATTACCTCTACGCCGCCTGTCAGAAGAACGGCCTGACCATCGACCAGCAGAACCGCAATCCTTCCCGCCTTTCCCGGATGCCGGGCATCCCGCGCGGAGACAAAAAGCAGGTGCTGCTGGAAACGAACATCGGCAAAAGCTGCTGGGACGAATGGCGGGACTGGCTGGAAGCCGAGACCGACGAGCTGCCGGACACCGAGAACCTTGCTGCCGACTGGGCCAGCCTGCCGCCGCTGGCCGACCCGCTCATCTTCGGGGTGCTGCGCAAGGGCCACAAGATGCTGCTGGCAGGCCCCAGCAAGGCCGGCAAGAGCTTTGCCCTCATCGAGCTGTGCATCTCCATTGCCGAGGGCAAGCCGTGGCTGGGGCAGTTCAACTGTGCACAGGGCAAGGTGCTGTACATCAATCTGGAACTGGACCGGGCGTCCTGCCTGCACCGCTTCAAGGATGTGTATGCGGCCCTCGGCCTTGCGCCGGAGAACCTTGCAAACATCGACATCTGGAACCTGCGCGGTGCGTCCGTGCCCATGGACAAGCTGGCCCCCAAGCTCATCCGCCGGGCAAAGAAAAAGGGCTATACCGCCGTCATCCTCGACCCTATTTATAAGGTCATCACCGGCGACGAGAACTCGGCCGACCAGATGGCAAAGTTCTGCAACCAGTTCGACCTGGTCTGCCGGGAGCTGGACTGCGCCGTCATCTACTGCCACCACCACAGCAAGGGTGCCCAGGGCGGCAAGCGCAGCATGGACCGTGCGTCCGGCTCCGGTGTGTTCGCCCGTGACCCGGACGCCATGCTGGACATGACCGAGCTGGTGCCAACCGATGCCATCCGCCAGCAGCTGCACAACAAGGCCGCTTGCCGGGTCATCAAGGCCATGCTGGACAAGCGCGGCCATGCGGACGCCTACGGCCCGGACGATACCCTCAGCAAGAGCCGGATGCTGGCCGTGGCCAAGGAGTGCCTGGGCCTGGCCGACCTGCGGGCCATTGACGCCGAAGTCGCCGCCGCCCAGAAGCAGGCCGACGGCATGACTGCCTGGCGCATCGAGGGCACGCTCCGCGAGTTCGCCCGCTTTGACCCGGTGAACCTCTGGTTTGACTACCCGGTGCACAAGCCGGACAGCGGCCTGCTGGAAGATCTCCAGCCGGACGGAGACGTCAAGGGCTTTGCCGCACGCGGCGCGGAAAAGCGCTGGGGCAGCCGGGAGAAGCTGGCCAAGAACAAGTCCGTGGAGCTGTCCACCGCCTACGAATCCTGCACGATGGACGGCAAGGTCACTGTCTACGCCATGGCCGAGTATATGGGCCTGAAGCCGGACACCGTGCGCCGCCGCCTGAAAGCGGACGGCGGTTACTGGGTAGATGGCGCGGACGTGGGACGCAAAGAGCCCGGTTCCAACGGATGATTACAAATTGCAATATTTTGTTTTACGCAACGTACAAAAACGGTAAAATGCCCGCATAATCCGTCCGCGTCCGGCTTCCGGATTTCGGAAAATGCCGCATTTTCCTACGGATCCGGGACGGAAAATGCCTATATATAATAGCATAATCCGTCCGTGTGTGATGGGGTCTCCCGGAGGATGGGGCGTGCACAGCCCCCATCCATCCGGGGAACCCTCCCCATCACGTTGGCCTGCATCAAAAAAGAAAAACGAGGTGAACCCCATGTACATGCAATTCT
>ERZ791837.1363-NODE-1363-length-16076-cov-5.101991_pt1 | contig 16076 bp, 12 predicted proteins | sample MGYA00510292_ERZ791837 | MGnify/ENA primary metagenome ERZ791837 (study PRJEB30046, sample SAMN00715259) | human gut metagenome | study: EMG produced TPA metagenomics assembly of the A metagenome-wide association study of gut microbiota in type 2...
CGGCAGGAGCTTCCGGGGCGTCGGCTTCGGCCGGGGCGGTGGGCTGCTCTGCGGCATCGTCCGCTGCTTTGGCCTCTGCTTCGGCGTAGGCCTCGGCGGTCTTTTCGGCCTCGGCGGCGTCCTGCTCGGCTTCTTCGGGGAACTCGACCTCCTCCACATGGAGCGGGTCTTTCTGGTTCAGGATCTTGTCCAGTGCCACGATGGCGGCACCGGTGACGGCCACGGCAGCGGCCGTGCCCAGAATGCGGAACAGTGTTTTCATGCCAGAACCTCCTGTTTACAGATCAATCAGAACGTTAAGAGAACGTTACGACTTCATTCAGCGGCTTTTCGGCAGGCTCCACCGAAATGGCGGTCAGCACCGGGCCCTTGCCGCGGTAGATGTTGTGGAACTTGTAGCTCACCTTGGCGGTCACCCGCACCCAGCTGCGCTGCTCCAGAGCCTTGTAGCCGTCGTAGCTGCAGGGGAAGCCCACGAACTGGATATCCTGCACGCAGCAGGTCATGGCAAAGCGGCCGGGCACGAAGCTGTTCTTGCCGGCGCGGTTGGTCTGGCACACCTGTGCCAGGAATTTGACCGTCTTGCCGGTGTACTTCTGGGGCTCGTCCTGGCAGTCCATGTACCAGATGCCGAAATCGTCGTCATGGATGTCGATAACCGGGGCGTTCACGTCGAAGGGCAGCGGGTCGGGGATGTCGTCATAGGCTACGCTGCCGTCCTTGAACTCGTAGGCGATGTCGCACTTGCGGGAAGCCTGACGCACCAGCTTGTGCAGCTCCTGCCGGGCCTCGTCGTTGTTCACGGCTTCGGCGCGGTTGAACACGATCAGCTCACTGCGGGCGATCTTGTCCAGCAGCAGGCTGCGCATGGAGTTGTCGCGGGCATAGGTCAGGGCGGTGGTGCCGTCGGCGGTGGCGATGCACTGGTACACCAGCCAGTTTTCCGGCAGGGCATCGGCCAGCTCCTGCAGCAGCCACATGCCGTTGTACTCGATGACCACGCGGCCTGCGCCGGATTCCTTTTCCAGCTTGGCCAGGTTCTGCGGGTTCATCTCTGCCTTGTCCTCGATCACCTTGACGGTCACACCGGGGAAGGCGAACTTCTTGGGGTTGTACTCTTCTTCGCCCTCTTCGCAGATCAGCAGCAGGGTCTTGTCGCCGGAGTCGAAGTTGGGGTCCTCAAAGGTCTCCTGAATGAATTTGGTCTTGCCGCTTTCCAGAAAGCCCACAAACAGGTAGACCGGAATTTCTTTTGCCATAATGGATGGTTTCTCCTTCTTTTACATCTCAGCAGCCGAACAGCTCTGCAATGGCCTTCTCGTTCAGCTTGGAGCCGATGACCACCAGTTTGCCGCCCACGTCGGCACCGCGGGCACGCACTTCCCATTCGCCGGGCACATAGTCGAACTCCAGCCAGCCGTCGGCACCGCCGTCCACGATGCCCTTGCTGCGCAGGATCATGCCGTAATTGCCGGTGTCCAGCTCGGTGAGGGCGTGCTCCACTTCGGCCTTGGTAAACTTGCGGGCCGTCTCGACGCCCCAGCTGGTGAACACCTCATCGGCGTCGTGGTCATGATGATGGTGGTGATGGCCGCAGCAGCAGTGGTCGCCGTGCTCATGATGATGCTCGTGCTCGTCCTCATTATCGTCGTCATCGTGATGGTGGTGGCCGCAGCAGCAATGCTCCTCATGGTCATGATCCTCATCGTGATCATGGTGGTGCTCATGCTCGTCGTGGTCATCGTCCTCGTCATGGTCGTGATGATGCTCGTGCTCGTCCTCATCATCGTCATCATCGTGGTGGTGATGGCCGCAGCTGCACACGCCGTTCTCGTCGTCGTGATGGTGATGATGGTGGTGCTCTTCTTCCTCGTCCTCCTCGGCGTGCTTCTCGTTTGCTTTGGCGGCCATGGCGATCAGCTCTGCCTTGAAGTCGTCCTTGGTGGACATGGCTTTCAGGATCTGCTCACCGGTCAGCTCGTCCCATGCGGTGGTCACGATGGTGGCGGTGGGGTTCTTCTCGCGCAGCATGGCCACGGCGGCGGCGATCTTCTCCTCGCTGGCGGTCTGGGTGCGGCTGAGCAGGATGCAGCTTGCATGGCTGATCTGGTCGTCGTAGAACTCACCGAAGTTCTTCATATACATCTTGACCTTGTTCACATCGGCCACGGTGACAAAGCTGTTCAGCTGCACATCCAGGTGCTCGGCCACGCCTTCCACGGCGCGGGTCACGTCGCTCAGCTTGCCCACGCCGGAGGGCTCGATGACGATGCGGTCGGGGTGGTACTGCTCCACCACCTGCTGCAGGGCGGTGCGGAAATCACCCACCAGAGAGCAGCAGATGCAGCCGGCGTTCAGCTCATTGATCTGGATGCCGGACTCCTTCAGAAAGCCGCCGTCGATGCCGATCTCACCGAACTCGTTCTCGATCAGAACGACCTGCTGGCCGGCAAAGGCCTCCTTGATGAGTTTTTTGATCAGAGTGGTCTTGCCGGCGCCCAGGAAGCCGGAAAAAATATCAATTTTGGTCATAGTTTGAATGCCTCTTTCTTTGTTAGCAGACAGAGCCGCAGAGCGCTGGCCCGTAAAATCTTACATCTCTATTATAGCAAGCCTGTCAATGGGAAAACGGCCTTTTTCAAGAAAAAATTGTAACATTTTTTGCAATTTGGTTGCGTTTTCGCGTTTTGGACGACAAATAAGGGGAACCGGCGGCCCCGGCGGGCAGCGATTCGGCAAGGGGCAGGCTCCGGCAGAGGGACGGACGCCCCCGGACGGCAAGACCCCGCCAACGGACGGTCAACGACCGGCAGGCGGTCAGCCCCCGCAGGATGCAGGCGACACTGCGGCGGCTGTTGACAGCACGGCAACCGTGTTTGCGTCCGGAACAGCCGACACTCCCGCATTGCATTCTTTGCGCCGGAATGCTACAATATGCAGTAGCAAACCACCGCCGCCGGACGTTCTTCCGGCAAATATGAGAAAGAAGGCTTTTCTATGAGCATGAATACAGTTCCCGAACGGCTGGCCGCCCTGCGTGCCGCCATGCAGGCAAACGGTGTGGACGTGTACCTGATCCCGGTGGGCGACCCCCACTCCAGCGAGTACCTGCCCGACCACTACACCTCCCTGACCTATTTCTCCGGCTTCCATGGTGAAAACTCCAACTTTGTGGTTACCATGACCGAGAGTGCTGTCTGGGCCGACGGCCGTTACTTTGTGCAGGCCGAGAAGGAGATCGCAGGCACCGAGATCCAGCTGATGAAGATGGGCGAGCCGGGCGTGCCCACCGTGGAGGAATACTGCGCCAAGGTGGTGCCTGAGGGCGGCAAGCTGGGCCTGTGCGGTCTGACCGCCAGCTGCGCGCTGGTGAACAGCGTGAAGAAGGCGCTGGAAACCAAGAACGCCGCCATCCAGACCCTGTTCCTGGAGGATGAGCTGTGGACCGAGGGCCGCCCGGCTCTGCCCGCTACCCCGGCCTGGATCCTGCCCAAGGAATACGCAGGCTTCTCCCCCGCCGAAAAGCTGGGCCAGCTGCGTGCAAAGCTGGCCGAGTTGGGCTGCACCGCCCAGCTGGTGGGCAAGCTGGACAACCTTGCCTGGCTGCTGAACCTGCGCGCCATGGACATCGAGTGCACCCCCTACGCCATGGCCTACTGCTATGTCACCCCGGACCGCGCCGTGCTGTTCATCCACACCGCCCGCGTGACCCCGGAGGCAAAGGCGGAACTGGAAGCCAACGGTGTGACCCTGGCCGAGTACAACAGTGTGCTGGACTTCATGGCCGCTGAGACCGAGCCCCAGACCGTGCTGGCAGAGAGCGCCACCGTGAACTATGCCGTGTATCAGGTGCTGGAGAACAACGCCGCCCTCACCGTGAAGGACCTGGCCGACCCGCTGCTGCCCATGAAAGGCGTGAAGAACGAAGTGGAGCTGACCCACGACAAGGAAGCCCACCTGCGCGACGCTGTGGCTATGGTGCGGTTCCAGATCGAGCTGGAAAAGCGTCTGGAAGCCGGCGAAGAGCTGACCGAGCTGACCGTGGACGAGATCCTGCACAAGTACCGCAGCACCACGGATAAGTTCATCGTGGAAAGCTTTGGCACCATTGCGGCCTACGGCGGCAACGCAGCCATGATGCACTACCACGCCACCCCGGAGGACCACGTAAAGCTCCAGCGCAAGGGCTTTTTGCTGGTGGACAGCGGTGCCACTTACATGGACGGCACCACCGACATCACCCGCACCTACCCGCTGGGTGAGCTGACCGAGGACGAGCGCAAGTTCTACACCTGGACCCTGCAGTGCCACATCGACATCGCCAAGGCGGTCTGGCTGGACTACTGCGACTGCCATATGATCGACACCATCGCTCGTGAACCGCTGTGGCAGCACCTGATCAACTACCGCTGCGGCACCGGCCACAGCGTCAGCTTTGTGGGCAACGTCCACGAAGGCCCCCACGCCCTGAACGGCCGCAACACCACCCTGATGCGCCCGGGTATGATCGTGACCGACGAGCCCGGCGTGTACGAGACCGATCTGGTGGGCATCCGCATCGAGAACGAGCTGGTGTGCGTGCACAAGGCCGACAACCAGTACGGCACCTTCCTGGGCTTTGAGCCGATCATGTTCGTGCCCATCGCCACTTCTCCCATCGTGCCCGGTGTGCTGACCAAGGACGAGCTGGACTGGCTGAACAACTACCACCGTCAGGTGTTCGAGAAGCTGGCACCCCGCCTGAACGACGAGGAGCGCGAGTGGCTGGCCAAGAAGTGCGCCGCCATCGGCTGCTGAGCACCCGGCCGCTGAACATCGCACAAAAAAGCGGGAAGCCGTGCCGGAGCGTGCAAGCTCCTGCGGCTTCCCGTTTGTTGTTTTTGCTTATTCTTTGGGGTCGCTGTCGTGCCGGGCCTTCCACTCGGCACTGCGTTCCTGCGCCGTTTCCCGCAGCTCCTCCCGCATGCCGTTCCAGCGCTCGCGGGCTTCGGCGGTGCGGGTCTGCACGTCCTCGCGGGCATCCTTCCAGTAGGCCTTGGCCTCGTCGATGACCTCCTTGAAGGGGCCGGAAGGGTACGTGCTCTCCGCGATATCCACCAGGAATTTGTACAGCTGCGGGCGCACCTGCTCGTACATGCCCAGACGGGTGTACAGGTCCTTGTAATAGCGGAACACCTGGATCTTGTTCTGCACGAGGGTGGCGGGGTTGATCTGGGTGTGGCAGATGCTCTGGGGATTCTGCACATAGTAGTAGCCCGGCTGTGCAATGGAAGCAAACACCGCGGCGTACTGGATGTACTGCATGTTGAACACCAGATCTTCGGCCCAGCGCATTTCGCTGGTGAACCGGATGTCGTGCGCAAGCAGCATTTCGCGGCGGTAGAGCTTGTTCCACAGCACGCTGTAGAAATAGGAGGCGGGCTTGTCCATCAGGCGGCGGGCAAAGGTGTCCTTGTCGTACACGCCCTCGGGCAGAAAGCCGTACACCCGCACCTCCGGCGGGCGGGCAACGTGCATCACGCCAAGGTCGTCCTGCAGCTTTTCCAGTACCTGTTCGGGCTTGGTGGCCCCGGCGGGGATCACCATCTTGTAAGGTGCGATGACCAGGTCGGCGTTGTTCTGTTCGGCAGCGGTGACCAGATGCTCGGTGAAGTCCGGGTCGATATAGTCGTCGCTGTCCACGAACTGCACATACTTGCCGCTGGCCAGCTTCAGGCCCAGGTTGCGGGTGTCGGACACGCCGGAGTTGGCCTTGTCCACCAGCACGATGCGCTCGTCCTTTGCGCGGAACGCTTCGCACACGGGCAGGCTCTGATCCTTGGAGCCATCGTTCAGCACGATGACCTCGATGTTCTGCCAGCTCTGGGCGCAGATGCTCTCCAGACAGCGGGCAATGTGGTTCTGGGCGTTGTACACGGGCAGAATGATGCTGACAAGGGGCTTTGACATGGCGGCGTCTCCTTTGTTGTTTTTTGATTACTATACCCCCGCACCGCGCAAAATGCAAGGGCGGGTTTGAAGAGGAGGGATCCTGTGATCTTTCACATTGCGGTGTGCAGCCCGGACGCGGGCCTGCGCAGCGGGCTGGAACGCCAGTGCATGGAATTTTTTGCCCGGCGAGCGGACGCCTGCATCGTGGAACACCTGCCGGACACCGACGCCCTGCTGCGGAAGGACGGGGAGGGCGTGCGGTACGACCTGTACCTGCTGGAGCTTTCCGGCTCGGCTACGCCGGTGGGGCTGGCGGCTGCCGGGGGGCTGCGCCGCCGGGGCCGCCGGGCCCCGCTGGCCTTTGTGGCCCGCACCACGGCTCACGCTTACAGCGCCTACAAGGTGGATGCGCTGCAATATTTGCTGCTGCCGGTGCGCCAGCGGGAGCTTTCGGCCCTGTTGGCCCGCGCCACCGAGCCGGAATACGGCCCGTCCGTCACGGTGAACACCGCCGAGGGCCTGCGGGCGCTGCCCTATGCGGGCATCGAATATCTGGAGTGCACCCACCACATCGTGCACTTCCACCTCACCAGCGGGGAGGACGTGCCCACCCTGTCGCTGCGGGTGCCGTTTTCTGCGGTGGCACAGCCTCTGCTGGCGGATGGGCGCTTTTTGCAGCCCCACCGCTCCTATGTGGTCAATCTGGCCGAGGCGGACCTGCTTTCTGCCGGGGAGCTGCGCATGCGCAGCGGGGCCCGCATCTCCATCCCCCGCGGGCGGGAGGGTGCCGTGCGGGACGCTTTCCAGCAATGGGTGCAGCAGCAGAAATACAGCCTGAAATAACAGCACGCCGGTGCTCCCACAGCGGGAACACCGGCGTGTTTTTTGCGGAAAAATTTCTCAGATCGTTGTCCAGTCCAGTGCGGTCCAGTCCGGCAGGAACTGGTCGCACACCTGCGCCATGGCAGGGGCATCGGCGGCACTGGCGGCGTCCTGCACGCCCAGCACGGTGAACCCGGCCTTGTGGGCAGTGGAAGCGGCGTAAATGGCGTCCTCGCACACGGCGCAGGCGGCGGGGTCGGCCCCGCCCAGCCGGTGCATGCACTCGAAGAACACCTCCGGGCGGCTCTTATGCAGCACGCCCTGCGCCTCCACGATGAAGGAAAAATAGTCCGCGATGCCCAGCCGGGTGAGCACGGTGCGGCACTGGTCGGACCAGGTGTTGGAGCACAGGCACAGCCGGGCCCCCTCGGCCTGCAGCTTTGCCAGCAGGGTGCGCACGCCGGGCTTCAGGTCCACCGTTTCGTACAGCTGGGCGATCACGTCCCGCATCACGTCGTAATATTCCGCCTCGGTCAGGGGCAGGCCGTATTCTCGGATGAGGTAGCGGGCACCGTCGGCCATGCCCATGGTCAGCAGCACGTCGTTCAGGTCTGCTTTGGGCGTGCGGCCATAGCGCTGCAGCAGCGCCAGCGGGGCACCCCGCCACACCACGGTCATGCTGTCGGTGAGGGTGCCGTCCATATCAAAGATCCATTGCTTGCAGCGCATGGGGCAAAGTTCCTCCTTCAAGATGATTCCTGCCCAGTATACCACGGATCTTAGCCGTATAAAAGCCGTGAGGAACCAAAAAACGGGGAGAAATTTTCCGGAAAATATGGTATAATTTCAGCAAAGACAGACAGGGAGGCAGGCAGTATGGAAAACCAAACCATTCCGTGCAAAGCGCTGGTGCTGGCCGGCGGCGGAGCACGCGGCAGCTATCAGGTGGGCGTGTGGAAGGCTCTGATGGAGCTGGACTGGCACCCGCAGATCATCACCGGCACCAGTGTGGGCAGCCTGAACGGTGCCATGTTCGTGCTGGACCTGTACGAGGTGGCGCGGGATATGTGGCTTACCATCCGCAGCAAGGATGTGATGGAACTGCCCGAAGAAAACGCCGACCTGTCGGCCCTGCACAGTTTTCTGCGCAGCGTGGTGAAGGCCGGCGGTATGGACGTCTCGCCGCTGGAAGAGATCGTGGAACGGGTGCTGGACGAGGACGCGCTGCGCCGCGCCGACATCCGCTTTGGCCTTGTCACGGTGGAGCAGCGGGGCCTGAAGCCCCGGGAGCTGACGCTGGACGAGATCCCGCAGGGCCGCGTGAAGGATTACCTCATGGCCTCGGCGGCCTGCTTCCCTGCCCTGCGGGCGCGGGATATCGACGGGGTCAAGTTCCTGGACGGCGGCTACAGCGACAACATGCCCACCGGTCTTGCGAAAAAGATGGGGGCTGACGAGCTGGTGTGCGTGGACCTGGAGGGGGTGGGCATCACCCGCCCCAACCTCACCGGTCTGCCCACCACCATGGTGCGCAGCTACTGGGAGCTGGGCGACATCCTGCACTTTGACCCCGATACCGCCCGCCGCAATGTGGAGCTGGGTTATTACGACACCCTGCGGGCCTTTGGCCGGGTGCGGGGCTGCGCCTATGCCGTGGACAACGGCCCGGACAGCAGCGCCGATGCTGCCGCGTTCCGGGCACGGTTCGACGCGGTGCAGAAGGCCGTGCGGGAGAAATACCCCGTGACCCTTACCGCAGACGCGGCCCTGCTGCTGGCCCGGATGAAGGACGCCGAGCTTGCCCCGCTGGAAGCTGTGGCCGAGGACGTGGGGGTAGACCCCACGGTGTACTACACCACCCGGACGCTGGGGCAGGCGTTTCTGGACAAATGCGACCGTGCGCGCATGGCCGGGTTCGCCCCGTTGTTTGCAGGCAGCGCGGACGCGGGCCGGGCGGCGCTGGCAGCCCTGCTGCCCAATACATTCTTGCAGGCGCTGGTCTGGCAGGCCCTGACCGCGCCGGAACTGCCGGAGGTGACCGAACATGAAGATCTGTAAAGGGGTTTCTGCGTCCCCGGGCCTTGTGCTGGGGCAGGTGAGCCGGTTGGAACGCCATGTGGAAACGTTCAGCACCGGGCCCTTTGACCCGGAACGGGAGCTGCGCCAGCTGGAAGGTGCGGTGCGCACCGCCCAGAGCGAGCTGGACTCCATGGCAGAGCGGGCCGCTTCCACCGAGCAGGCCATCCTGCAGTTCCAGAGCATGATGCTGGACGACGAAGGCATGATGAACGAGGTGCGGTTCTGCATCAAGGCAGGCATCAGCGCCGCTGCCGCCATGGACAAGGTGGGCCAGCGTTACGCCGACCAGTTGGCCAACATGAAGGACAACCCCTACATGCAGCTGCGCAGCGTGGACATTCTGGACGCCACCAGCCGGGTGATCAACATTCTGGGCAACCGGCCCCGCATGTGGCTGGCACTGGACCACCCGGTGATCCTGGCCGCCGACCGCCTGATGCCCACCGACCTGTTCAGTGTGCCCTCCGGCATGATCCTGGGCGTCGTCACCACCGAGGGCAGCGGCCAGAGCCATGCCGCCATCATTGCCCGGGCCATGAACATCCCCGGCATCGTGCAGGTGGGAGCGGATTTTCTGGAGGATTGCGACGGCCGCACGGTCATTCTGGATGCCACCAAGGGCGAGTGCATCCTGGACCCGGACGCGGTGGCCCGCCAGCAGGCCGAGGCCCGCATCTGTGAGCTGCAGCGTGAAAACGAAGAAATGCGGGTGCTGGGCCGCCAGCCCGGCTACACCCGGGACGGCGCAGCTTTTGAGCTGCTGGCCAACTGCTTTGGCCCGGAGGACATCGACACCGCCATGCAGTCCGGTGCCCGGGGCGTGGGCCTGCTGCGCAGCAGCTACATGATGCTGCCCGGCCGCATTCTGGACGAGCAGGAACAGTTCTATTTCTATTCCTCCTGTCTGGCCGCAGCACAGGGCTGCCCTGTGACCGTGCGCACCTTCGATTTTGGTGCCGACCGCACCATGGCGGACGCCTATCAGGGGGTGCAGTCCTCCAAGCTGGGGCTGCGGGGCATCCGCAACAGCCTGCGCCAGCCCCGCCAGTTTGAGACCCAGATCTGTGCCCTGCTGCGCGCCGCCGCCCGCGGCCCGCTGCGGGTGATGTTCCCCATGGTGACCGACGTGGAGGACTGGGACGCCGCCATGCACATCGTGGAGCACTGCCGCCAGAGCCTGCGGGAGCGGGGCGTGCCCTTCAACGAAAAGACCCCCTTCGGCGTCATGCTCAGCGTGCCGTCGGCCTGCCTGACCGCGGAGGAATTCGTGGCTCACGGGTGCGATTTTCTGGTCATCGGCACCAACGACCTGACCCAGTACACCCACGCCGCCGACCGGGAGCTGGCCAGCGCGGAGCGGTATTACCGCCCCGCCAGTCCGGCCATGAAAAAGCTCATCGCCATGGTCATGGAGGCGGCAAAGGCCGGCAGCGTGCCGGTGACCATCTGCGGCCTTGCGGTGGGCAACCCGGCCAACACGGTGCAGTATTTGCAGCTGGGCCTGCGCAGCTTCTCGGTGAGTCCGCAGAACCTGCTGCACACCAAAAAGGCTCTGCTGGAAGCCGACGCCCACCCAGACGACACCGAGCTGGAATAAAGCGATAAAAGAAAGGGGCTGCTGCACGCTGTGCAGCAGCCCCCTTTGTTTGGGGAACCTGCCGTGCTGCTTGCGGAACCGCACGGCAGGAGGAGATGGCTTTTATAAAAATGGTTTCTCAGTTCATGCGGCGGCCTTTGCGGTCCAGCACAAAGCCCGCTGCCAGCAGGAACAGACCGCTCAGGGCGCTGCCCACCACTGCCAGCCAGTTTGCACCGGTCTGGGGCAGGGCGGCGGCAGAAACGGCAGCTGTGGCAGCAGCTTCCGGCTTTGCGTCCTGCACGACGTTCTGGGCAGCCGCAGGGGTCACAGCGGCATCTGCCGGGGCAGTGTCCGGCACAGCATCCTGCACCGGGACGTCCGGGGTCACAGGGGTGCTGGGCGTGTTGGGGGTGTCGGGCGTGCTGGGCGTGTTGGGGGTGTCGGGCGTGCTGGGCGTGCTGGGCGTGCTGGGCTTGTCGGGGGTGCTGGGCGTGTCCGGCGTGTCCGGAGTTTCCGGGGTGCTGGGCGTGTCCGGCACGATTTTGGGCAGCACCACATGTTTGGTCTGGCCGCACTTGTCGATGGAGCAGATGTAGTCGGCGTAGCCGTCCTTTTCGGTAGTAGGCTCTACGACTTTGCCCACCAGCTTCCAGTCGTGCAGGTCCTCGTCCTCTAGCTTGTTGATGTCAACAAGCTCGGGGTGCTCTTCCATGTACTTGCGGTTGTGGACGACCTTGGTGAGGGTGCCGCCGGTGATGGTGCAGTGTTGACCGTAATGTCCGTCAGAAAATCCTGCGTAGCGGTCAAGTGTCTCCGGTAATTGAAGGGGTTCATTGGTCACGGATGCGTTTTTGTAGTAGTTGATAACGACGGAGTTCTTTTCACCGAGATTGGAAGAACCGTCCTCGTTGTAGTCGGCACTGGTGGGAATTTTGTAAACGGTCTTTCCAGTTTCAGGGTCTGTAGTAGGTTCTCCGATCCCATCGGGCACAGCATCACCATTTTGATATACATTGACGACAGTATCACCGGTGCTGCCGTCAATCGTAAGGTTCAGCTTGCCGCTTTCAACGCCGATTGCAGGATAATCCTTGCGAAAGTTTTTATTATCATCATAGGAATTAATGGCATTGACCGTGCCGCCGGTAATATGAATTGTCGTGTTGCCGATATTATCACTAAGGGCATAGTCATTGCCGATGGCAGGCGCACCGGTAGAACCAATGGCTGTCACATTGGCATTTTCCTCAATTGTAATCGTAAGATTTCCGCGATTGCCATGTTGGCTGGAACCGATTGCCGGTGCTCCATTTTTGGCCTCGGCATTGACCTTGGCGTTGCCGGAGATCGTGATGGTCGTATCGGATGAAGTATATCCCCACGGATCGCCATCGCCGATGGCGGAGCCATACTCACCATAGGCGTTGACAACGGCGTCTCCGGTAATGGTGATGTCGTTACCGCCCAGACAACCGCCGCCAATGGCTGCGCCGCCTCTTCCGCTTGCCGTGACGTGAGCATTGCCTTCAATGCGGATGTTTTTTGCGGTACCGTTGCTGCCGCCGCCGATGCCCGCACTATAATCATAACCGCTGCGGGCAGTGACTTCGCCGCCCTTAATTGTAATATTGGAAGTATCGGCTAAATCGTTGCTGCTGCTGCCGCCGCCGATACCAGCGCCAGCATAGTTGCCGCCCGCCAGCAGCTTGCCGGTGTCCCTGCCAACGGCATTTCCGTTTTCGTCCTTGTCTTTGTCAGAACGATCATCATTCTTATCGTCCTTGATGGTCAAAGTGCCGGTGCCGTTCTTATCCGCTTTTTCGATGGCGGCGTGATATGAATCGCCGCTGAGAACGGTGTTGTCGCCGTTCAGCTCAAGGTTGGTGTCGCCATTGCCCTTGATCTCGATGGGTGCCGAGCCGGTGTTATTCCAACTGCCCTCCGTCTCAATGTGCACATCCTGCAAGGTCACATTGGCGGTGTCGCCCTTCTCTTCGGCGGTAATGGTGACGGTGTTGGAAGTGGTCTCGGTCTCGCCGGTGTCTTTGTTTTTGGTGGTCAGGATGATGTCATCATCCTGACGATGGTCGATGTCGCCCTTCTCATCCTTCACAAAGGCACCCGTATCATCCCGCTGGGTGATGGACTGGATACCATCTTTAGCCACGATCTCCACACTGCCGTCTTTTACATTGTATTCTGCCGCAAAGGCTGCCGTGGCGATGGAAGAGACCATGGCCATCAACGCAGCTGTAGAAAGTACCCGCAAGGCCAGCTGTTGTTTCACGCTTTTTCGCATTGCAAAACCCTCCAAACAAAAAAACTTACAGAGACGTGAACGTTACCGGGAACGATGCCGAAAACCAGCAAAAACCGGAACCTCAGGGCAGAAAATCACATAGCTGCGCATTTTCATGCCCGGCGTCTCTTTGCGGCACAAGTATAGTACTGTGCCGTGGAGAATGTCAAGACAAAATGCTGAATTTTCGGGGGGGGGGTATGCAATTTTGTGGAACGAGCATAAAATAAGCCGAAAATTTGCGACAGAATAACAGGGCGAAACTGCACAAAAATCCGGGAGATCTTTATACGGGGCAAAAAATAAAAAATGGGCCCGGGAAAGCCCGCAGACCTTCCCGAACCCGTAGGTCGGAATTTTTCTTTGATGGAAGGTGCGCCGCCCGGAGCCCCGGTTATTCCAGATTGCCGGTCAGGGTCATCACGGCGGCAAGCACGGCCAGCGGGGCGGTCTCGCACCGCAGGATGCGGGGGCCAAGGCCAACCGTTTTGGCTCCGGCTTTGGCGGCCATTTCGGCCTCCTCGGCGGCAAAGCCGCCCTCTGCACCGGTCACGATGGCGATCTTCCGCTTTTGGCCGTCGGCGGGTGCGGCCTCGGCCAGCAGCTGGCGCACCGGCGCACCGCCGCACTCGTAGCAGAACAGCACCAGGTCGTACTGGTCAAAGGTGCGGCACACGGCCCCGAAGTTGGGCAGCGGCAGGGCCACGTCCGGCAGCACGCCCCGGCCGCACTGCTTGGCGGCTTCCAGCGCGATGCGGTTGTAGCGCTCATTCTTCTGCTCCTCTTTTTTGGGGGCGGCCACGCAATACCGGCTGAAGAAGGGCACCACATGGGCGGCCCCCAGTTCCACGCCGTGCTTGATGATCTGCTCCAGCTTGTCCTGTTTGGGGTAACCGGCCAGCAGGGTGACCTCCACGCTGGGCTCGGCGGCGCTGGGGTAGCCCGGCTCTACCGAGAATTCCACGCAGTCATCCCCGAAGCCGGTGATGGTGGCGGTGTATTCCACGGCGCTGCCGTCGCATAGAATGACAGTATCGCCCATGCGGGCACGCATCACGCGGGCCAGATGATGGGCATCGGTGCCGCGCAGCACAGCCGTGCCGTCGGCGATCTCAGTGGTAAAATAACGGTGCGGCATAGTTCCTCCTGAAACATCCTCGCCCTCTCAGTCGCTAACGTGTCCGCTCTCCCAAGGGGAGAGCCCTTGGCAGTCCACGCAAACTTCATCTCTTTGCCAAGGCCTCCCCCTTTGGGGGAGGTGGCACCGAAGGTGACGGAGAGGGCAAGCCAGCTGAAAGAAATCATGAAAGTTTCTGTAATTACGCCTTCTTGCAGACGATGCACTCCCAGCCGCGCTTCTCCTTCACTTCCACAACGGCAAGGCCGGCCTGCTCCAGCCCGGCGATCACCTCGTCCTTGCGGGTGTCGATGATGCCGCTGGCAATGAAGACGGCACCGTCGGCCATCAGGCCGGGCACGGCGGGGGCCAGGCTGAGGATGGCGTTGGCCACGATGTTGGCGGTGATGATGTCGTATTTGCCGCTGGCCTTATCGGACAGGTCGCCCACCAGCACGGTCAGCTGATCCTGCACGCCGTTCAGGGCAGCGTTCTCCCCGGCGGTGCGCACGGCTACGGGGTCGATGTCCACGCCCTCGGCCACGGCAGCGCCCAGCTTCAGCGCCGCAATGGCAAGGATGCCGCTGCCGGTGCCGATGTCCAGCACCCGTTCACCGCCCTGGACCCGCTCGTCCAGCGCTTCCATGCACAGGCTGGTGGTCTCGTGGCCGCCGGTGCCGAAGGCAAGGCCGGGGTCCAGCACCAGCTTGACGCGGTCGGTGTCGTACTCCTGCCAGGAGGGCACCACGGCCAGCCGCTTGCCGATCTCCAGCGGGTGGTAATACTTGCGCCAGCCGTTCTGCCAGTCCTCCTGCTCCACGCCCTCGGTCTCCACGGTGTAGGCGATGCCGGCAGCCTCCATGCGGGCAGAGATCAGGGCCAGGGTCTCCACGGGGGAAGCGCCCGGCTCCAGATACATGTGGATGATGACCCGGTCGCGGGGCTTGTCCAGCAGCTCCTGCTCGATCAGGTCCACATGGGCGATCTCGGCCACCTGCTGCTCGATGTCGCTGTAATCTTCGATATAGATGCCGCCCTCGGCGATCATGGTGGCAACGGCTTCGGCGTTGTCGGCGTCGGCCTTGGCCACGGTCAGGCGGATGTCGGTCCATTCCATGGGGAAAACCTCCTTCAAAATTCTGTGTTTCCTTATACTAGTATAGTACCCGATTCCCGTCTGGGATGCAAGCCTTTGGGCAAAATGCCGGAGAAAAGAAAAGATTTTTCAACATAAAGCCGAGGATTGTGCACGAAAACTAAAAAATGTTCACGCAAAAATACGCAAATAAGGACTTTTGACGCAATTTGATAGATTTATCGCGGAAAGGACTTTCCTTTTTTGCAAAAGTATGTTAATATTCTATTACGGAATTATGGACGGTCTGCAACCAGAGACTGTCTGTAAACACAAACATTTCTTAAGGAGGAATGTGCTTTATGATGAAGTATCTCCAGAAACTGGGCAAGGCACTGATGCTTCCCGTCGCTGTGCTGCCGATCTGCGGCATCCTGATGGGTCTTGGTTATGCCCTCGCTCCGGGCGTTATGGGCGTTCCCGGTGCACCGACTTCCGGCTGGTCAAGGCAGGCGGCGCTCTGATTGATAACATGGCATGGCTGTTCGCCATTGGTGCCGCTGTGGGCCTGGCCGACAACGACGGTACCGCAGGTCTGGCCGGTCTGGTCAGCTTCCTGATGATGCAGCAGCTGCTGAACCCCGGCGTGGTCGGCATGGTGCGCCATCTGGAAGAGGGCACCGCTACCTACATCGCCTTCCAGAAGGTCGCCGGCAACTCCTTCATCGGCATTCTGGCCGCTGTTGTGGGTGCTGCCTGCTACAACAAGTTCAAGAATACCCAGCTGCCTGACTGGCTGGCATTCTTCTCCGGCAAGCGTTTCGTTGCCATTGCTACCGGCGTGATCTCCATTCTGGTGTCCGTCGTTCTGCTGTTCGTCTGGCCCGTCATCTTCGGTGCTCTGGTCGCCGTCGGCAACGGCATCGCTGGCATGGACGGCATCGGCGCTGGCATCTACGCCTTCCTGAACCGTCTGCTGATCCCCACCGGCCTGCACCACGCTCTGAACAACGTGTTCTGGTTCGACACCATCGGCCTGGGCGACCTGTCCCACTTCTGGGCTGGCGAGACCTCTGCTGATGTGGGCTGGAGCCTTGGTATGTACATGTCCGGCTTCTTCCCCTGCATGATGTTCGGTGTCCTGGGCGCTGCTCTGGCTATGGTCAAGACCGCT
>ERZ791837.1373-NODE-1373-length-15950-cov-3.026675_pt1 | contig 15950 bp, 15 predicted proteins | sample MGYA00510292_ERZ791837 | MGnify/ENA primary metagenome ERZ791837 (study PRJEB30046, sample SAMN00715259) | human gut metagenome | study: EMG produced TPA metagenomics assembly of the A metagenome-wide association study of gut microbiota in type 2...
AGATTCAATGGTAATAAATTATTTAAAAATATAGGAAACTGTCATATCCCCCGGCGCAGGGACGCGGGCAGAATCTTCATCTGCTCCCGGTACTTGGCCACCGTTCTGCGGGCGATGTTCACCCCCTTCTCCTGAAGCGCGGCGGCCAGCCTGGCGTCACTGAGGGGTTTGGAAGAATCTTCCTCCGCAATCAACCGCCGCATCAGCTCCTGAACGGCTCCGGAAGCCATCGCCTCCGCGCCCGTTCCCGCAGAAGAAACATCCCCTTCCGCCGGAACGCCCGCGCTGAAAAAGCTTCTCAGTTCCTTCATCCCCCACTTGCACAGCAGGTACTTGTCCCGGCACGCACGGGAGACCGTGGACACGTGCACCCCCATTTCCTCCGCTACCTCCTCCATGCCCATGGCCTTCAGCCGGGACGGCCCGAACCTGAAAAAATCCTCCTGCCGCCGCACGATGGCGCGAGCCAGGCGCAGCACGGTCTCCTGCCTCATGTCCAGGGCGCGCAGCAGTTCCTGCCCTTCCCGGAATGCCTTGCGGAGATACTGCCGGAGCTCCCGGCTGCCGGAGCTCTCCGCCATCAGCTCCATGTACCGTTCATTCATGGACAGGCGCGGCAGGTACTCGGAAGTGAGGACTACATCCAGAACCCCGGAAGGCCCCTCCTCCACGACGACGTCAGGCAGCAGATGGGGATTGCCGCCGGGAGCATAGGCGCAGCCGGGATCCGGCGTCAGGCTGCGGATAACTTCAAGGGCCTCCGCCACGGCCTCCGGCTCCACGTCCAGCAGGCGCGCGGCCTCCTCATACTTGTGCGCCGCCAGCTCCCGCCAGCAGCGTTTGACCAGGCGGAAGGCAAGCGAACGCTTCAGGCCGCGCTGCTCAAGCTGAATCAGCAGGGAATCCCTCAAATCCGCCGCTCCCACCCCGGGAGGGTCCATCCCCCTCAGTACGGCCAGGGCCTCCTGCATATCCCGCATGCTGAAGCATTCCCGTTCTTCCAGCTCCTGCGGGGACTCCGTCAGGAAGCCGCGGACGTCCAGGGCATCAATCAGCAGGAACAGGGCGTCCCGGGCGCGCCCGGTAAGCGCGGAATGCTGCGCCTGGGCCGTCAAATGGGTTTTCAGGGACTCCGGAGCCACGATGGATTCATACATGAAATCGCGGCGGGCGGCGGCCTCCGCGGATGGGCGGCCTTCCGCCGTAAACTCGTTCCAGCCGTCCTCCCGCTCGTTCCAGCCGTCCCCGTCCGGGCCGTCCTCCAGGGCCTCCGGGGAGGCGTCCGGCAATTCTTCAAGCATGGGATTGGTCTCCAGCGCGTGGCGGAGAAGCTGCTTCAATTCCAGAGCGGAGGCCTGGAGTATCTGCATCCCCGCCTGCATGGACTGGGAAGCGGCCATCTGGCGCGCCATTCCATGCTGCAGGGATACCTCACTCATACCGTCACAAGCTACACCACCCCCCGGAATCTGGCAAGGGGGAACGCCCTGCCGCAAGAGCTGCCCGCGTACCGCAGGAGCGGAAAAAGACCACAACTTTCCTGTAACGTTTTTGAAAACCGCCCGTATAATGAAGGTAAATGAAAACCCTGCATGCACTTGCCTTCTCCCTGCTGGCCACCCTTCCCATGCCGGCCTCTTCCGCGGAATCTCCGTCACCCCTGGCCCCGGTGCCCAGGGAACAGCCCCAGTGGTGGAGGCAGCAGTATGAACAGCAGGTGGAACAGGTAAAAAACAACCCCTGCGGCGTCCTTTTCCTGGGAGACTCCATCACGGACTACTGGAAAAGAGAAGGAAAGCAAGTATGGGAAAAGGCGTTCAAACCCTACCATCCCTGCAACTTCGGCATTTCCGGGGACCAGACCACCAACCTGATCTACCGCATCACGGACTCCGGCATTCCGGCCCAAACGGAACCCAAACTCTGCATCGTCATGATCGGCACCAACAACACCGGCCATTTCAAGGGAGGAGAAGCTCCGGAAAAAACGGCCATGGGCATTCTGGGCGCTGTTCAGCACCTGCTGGTCAGGTTCCCGGACACCCACGTTCTGCTGCTGGGCATTTTCCCGCGCGGCACGGGGCCGCAGGACAAGCTGCGCCAGCACAATGACAAAATCAATGCCGTCCTGGCCCAGTGCAAACTGCCCCGCACCACCTACGCCAACATCAACAAGCGCTTTCTGGACCCTTCAGGAAAGCTCCTGCCCGGCATCAGCAGGGACAATCTGCACTTCACGGAAAAGGGCTATGCCATCTGGGCGGACGCCGTGCTGCCCTACATCAAAAAATACTGCAAGTAGCCTGGTCCGTCCCACAGGGGAACCGACAGAAATACTGTTCCAGGACCATTCCCGCGCACGCACCAGACGCGTTCCGGACAGAACAGGCACGCCCTGTCATCCCGTAAATTTGTCTTCACTGAATTTCTTGTGATGGGGGTCTGTCCACGGATAGCCGGGCTGGACTTCTCCGCCCGGCCCCCGGGAATGTTCCGAAAGCGTTTCCGGCAGTCTTGCCCGGACCCGGAAAAAACCGCGTGGAACAAAAAAATTGCTTTTTCCCGGGGATGTCCTAGAGTGCCTCTCCGCAATGAGCATGCCGCTTGCCGACTTGTTATTCCTGGCTTTTGCCCTCTCCGTAGACGCCTTTGTCGTGGCGTTTACCTACGGCTTGCTCATTAAGCAAAAACGCCTGAGCAACGGCATCAAGCTTTCCGTGTCCACCGGGGCGGGACAATTCCTGATGCCCGTGCTGGGCTTCCTGCTCACGGGAACCGTGCACCAGTACATTGCGGCCTGGGACCACTGGCTGGGCTTTGCCGTGTTCACCTTTCTGGGAATCAACGTCATCCGGGAAGGCTGGAACCACCGTGATGAAGAGGAGCACATGCCCCATGTCACCAGCCTGACGCTGCCCACCCTCCTGGCCGTAGGGATCGCCACCAGCATAGACGCCCTGGTGGCGGGCGTCAGCATCTACCTCTCCTCCGCCCAGTGCGGCTCCTCCCCCACCCTCCACGCCGTTCTTCTTCCCGCCGCCGCCATCGGCTTCACCACCTTTCTGTGCACGGCGGCAGGCTTCTTCCTGACCAGGCGGCTGCATCGCTTCCCCACCTTCCACCTGGAAGCGGGTGCCGGGCTCATCCTCATCGGCCTGGGCGTCAAAATGCTCTGCGACCATTTATGCTGAAAGATGCTCCGCAGCGCATGATAAAAATACTGTTCCGGCACCGTAATAAGTCGGAAAACAAACTGGCTCCGGCCCCTTTTTTCCGCTATCCTTAAACAAGCTTTTCCACATGAATATTTCACACCTTCTTCTCTGCACTGCCCTGCTCGCCGCGCCCGTCTGCATGGCGCAGGATCTGACGGAACCTGAAACGGAAGCGCCGTCCGCCGCCAGCCAGCTTCCTGCCCCCCTGGCGCAGAAAATAGCCGCGGGCGACTTTGCCGGGCTGCAAACGGAACTCCGCTCCTCCCTCCTGAAGGCTGGGGAACAAACCAAATCGGAACAAAAACTGCTTCAGGACAAGCAATACCGCCACCTGCTGGACATTCACGAACTCCTGCGCGTCACGGGACCGGACAACGTGAAGGCCGTTTTCTCCAAAAGCCCGCAGGATGCGGCCTTCATCAAGGCCTTTTTACAGGACCCGGCATGGATGGAACTCTACCTGGGCGCGGGCCTGATTCCGGAAAACTCCCCGGAGGGCCTTCAAATCCTTTCCGACATCTGGAAGGCGGACGGCAGGAGCGCGGACTTCCGGGACTACCAGTCCCTCGCCACCGGGCTTGCCTCCGTCTTTTCCACAGGCCCCATGGCGGGAAAACTGAAAACCAACTCCGCCAACAGCAACCCGGTGCGCCGTTACCAGATATTCAAGAAACTGCATCAGGAAAACAAGCTGCATCCCGGCTTCATCAAGCTGCGCCCGTGGGAAATGCGCTTCGTCGTGGGCCATACGTGGGACGACAAATCCTACGAATGGAGCAATGAGCACGTCAACCTCCCCTGGCGGCGCTATACGGACGCCTGCTGGGCCGCACCCTATACGGGCAACAACTTCTTCGGCGACACCATCCAGGGCCCCCTCTTCTACGTGCCGTGGCGCGACGTCAACACCTCCGCGGAAAACACGCAGGTCATCGGCGGCGTGTGCGGCGGCCTCTCCTACTTCGGCACCATGGCGGCCCAGGCTCATGGCATTCCGGCCTATCCGGTAGGGCAGCCCGGCCACTGCGCCTATGCGGTGCGCGTGAAGCGCGGGGAATGGAAAGGCGGCTTCGGCGGACCGGACGGCGGCATGCACAACCACATCTTCGGCGGACAGGCTCCAACCTCCTACCTGCTGATGCGGACAACGCCAAGGCGGACCAGGCCTACCTGTGGGCCGCGCAGGCCCGCCTGGACGAAGCCGCCGGTAACAAGGACAAGGCCATCCAGGCCTGGGGGGAAGCGCTCAAGCAAACCCCGCTGCACCCGTTCTTCCGCACGGAGCTTCAGCGCCTGCTGATGGAAAAGGAAGGCATGCAGCCCATCGACTGGTACGTGTACGCCAAGGACGCCCTCTCCCACTACAAGGGGAACGGCTTTGCCGCGTTCGACGCCCTGAAGGACGTGCAGAACAAGTTCCTGATGGACATCCCGTCCGAAGACCGGATCGCCTGGTTCCGGGACCTGCATGAAACCATCGCCACCACCCCCACGTCCTGGGCAGTGAAATTCCAGCCCGTGCTGGACTCCCAGTCCGCCTTCCTGACCAATCCGCAGGAAAAGGCGGCCTATCTGGAAACGGTTCTCTCCACGCACCTGAAAACGGGGGACGGCACCAACTTCGGCCAGGCGCTGGAATGGGCCGTGAAAACCTTTGTGGAAAACGGACAGGCGGACGTCTTCTCCAACGCCTTCGCCAAGGTAGCCCAGCAGACGGGGGAAGCCGAAGTCTCCGGAAAAGCTCCCGACCCCAAGAAGCTGAAGGAAGCCTACGGCAAAGCCATCTATGCCACGGAAATGGCCCGCTCCATTCCGGCCTTCCAGACCCTGAGCAAGGCGGCCGCCTCCTTCTCTGACGCCGATACGTCTGCCAACACGGTCAATGCCGCCATCCCCCAGGGCTGGAAGCTGGTGCCCGCGGACGGCATGGTCAGGTGCTCCACCACCTGCCAGTGGGACAGCCCGTGGGACCACATCAACCTGCTGCGCCCCTGCGGCGGCTCCCAGCATACGGACAAGGAAGCGAACCCCAACGTCATTGTGGAACTGAAAAACGGCGTGAACCTGGCCGGGCTGGTGGTCACCAAGCGCAACGGCAACGAAGACCGGATGAAAAAGATGGAGGTCTCCACCTCCACGGACGGAGCTACCTGGTTCCCCCTGGCCACCACGGAAAACATGCCCAAGGAATGGGTCATCACCGCTCCGGAAGGCACCAAGGCCAAGTGGATCAAGGTGGAAGCCAAGAACGCCCAGCCGGAATTCATGCACCTGCGCCACATCCTCGTTTACGAAAAATAACCCCTGCACCCTTTTCCATTAACGCCATGTTTCATCATCTCAACATCGTTCCCGGCCTGCTGGCCGCAGCCCTCCTCCTGTCCGCGCCCGTCCAGGCGGCCCTCCCGGCCTACAGCGCCGTGAAGGACGAGGCCAAAACCGTCAACAAATACATGATCGTCGTGTGGGCCGGCACGGACTGGTCCCCCAAATCGCGCGAAGTCACCCGCGCCGTGGAGCACTTGGCCAAGGACTCCCCGGAACCCGTCCTCTGGTGCATCCAGGATGAACGGGAGGAAATGACGGAAGAGGAAAAGAAGCTGCCCAAGCCTCCCGGTGAAATCTGGAACATCCCGGCCATCCAGGTGGTTTCCCCCGCCGGCGGCATGGTCTTCCTGTCCGAAGGCGTTTCCAAGGAAACGCTGCCCGCCGTCATGAAGCAGGCGCTGGAAGCCGTGAAGCAGCAGGAAAAGGCCAATGCCCTGTGGGAAAAGGCGGACGCCTCTTCCGGCGCGAACGCAGCCCTTCTTTACGGGGAAGGCCTCCAGCAGCTTCCCCCGTACGCGGCCTCCGCCAGGAAGGACATTCTGGAAAAAATCAAGAAGGCGGACCCGGAAGACACCAGGGGCATGCACTTCAAATACACCTTCAAGCACCTGCCCTACATTGAAAAGGTGCAGCGGATGGTGGAAGACTCCGGCAAAAACGGCGGGCAGAAAGACTACAAGGCCGCCCATGCCTATGTGGACAAGCAGCTCAAAATCCCCGGCCTGACTCCCCTGCAAAAACAGCAGGTCATGGCGGCCAGATTCTGTCTCTACCGCAGCGAGGGGAAAAAGGACCAGGCGCTGAAAACCCTGGCGGACATCGCCAAAATCTCCCCCAAGACCCTGATGGGAACAGGCGCGCAGAACTACTACCGCTTCCTGACGGAACCCGTCACCCTCAAGGAGCCGCACTTCACGGGCTATGACCTGCGCCCGGAATTTACGCCCACCCGCGTCAACATCGGCAGCATGCTCAACGGCCCCGGCAACTACAAGATCACCTTCAAGATGAACAGCGGCGGCTGCAACATCCGCAATCCCCGCTTCATGAGGGGCAGCCGCGTGGTCAGCGAACTGCCCAAGGACCAGCAGGACAAAAACGGGCGCGAATTCACCCTGCGCTTCTCCGGCTCGGAAAAGCCGGACCTGGTCTTCGACTGCCAGGGCCAGGGCTGGTTTGACGCGGATTGCGACATCATCGTGACCAAGGAATCCTGATTACTTCCGGAAAGCGGCAAACGTACAAGACACCACGATCAAAACCTTCAGGAAGGCAGGATGTTCCCATGGGAATTCCTGCCTTCTTCTTTTTCCGGCGGAAGACGGAAGGGAAATGCCCTGTTCAGCTCTTCTTCCCGACTTCTTTCGCTTCCTCCGCCAGCTTGCGGCGGTATTCCATGCGCTCCTTGATGCGCAGCTCCAGGCCGTTTCCGGTGGGAGTGTAGTAAACGCGGCCTTCCGGCAGGTAGGCCTGGGGAACGTAATGTTCCGGGTAATCATGGGAATACAGGTATTCCAGCCTGGCCGCGTCCGCACCGCCGGCGGCGGCCAGCTTCTTGCGCGTAGGTGTCCGGAGGTGCTCCGGCACGGCCAGCGTTTTTCCGTTGCGCACGTCATCCATGGCGGCGTTGATGCCCATGTAGGCGGAATTGCTCTTGGGGGCCGTAGCCAGGTAAACGGTGGCGTGCGCCAGCGGGATGCGGGCCTCCGGCATGCCGATCATTTCCGCCGCGCGCGCCGCGTCCAGCGCCACGCGCAGGGCGTTGGAGTCCGCCAGCCCCACGTCTTCCGACGCGGCGATGACCAGCCTTCTCCCGATGAAGCGGATGTCCTCCCCGGCTTCCAGCATCATGCCCAGCCAGTACAGGGCGGCGTCAGGATCAGAGCCGCGCATGGACTTGATGAAGGCGGAAATCGTGTCGTAATGGGAGTCACCCAGGCGGTCGTACTTGATGGCCTTGCGCTGGATGGATTCCTCCGCTACGGAGAGGTTCACATGGATAACGCCGTCTTCCCCTGCAGGAGTGGACAGAACGGCCACTTCCAGAGCCGTGATGGCCTTCCGGGCGTCTCCGTCCGCCTTGGCGGCCAGATGGTTCAGGGCTTCCTCCTCCATGTCCACGCGGGAGGCTCCCAGCCCGCGCTCCGCGTCCGCCAGGGCGCGTTTCAGCAGGGCGGCCAGCTCCTCTTCCGGCACGGGCTCCAGCGGAAAGACCTGGGAGCGGGACAGCAGGGGGGAGTTGATCGCAAAGTAGGGGTTCTCCGTCGTCGCACCGATGAACCTGACCGTTCCCTTTTCCAGATGGGGGAGCAGGACATCCTGCTGCGCCTTGTTGAACCGGTGCAGCTCATCCACGAAGAGGACGGTTTTCCGCCCGTGCATGCTCATCCTCATCTGCGCCTGGGCTATTTTCTCCCGGATGTCCGCCACGTTGGATTCCACCCCGTTGAGCATCATGAAATGAGCGTTCGTCGTCTGTGCAATGACGGCGGCCAGGGTGGTCTTTCCACAGCCGGGAGGCCCGTAAAAAATCAGGGAGGTAAACCGGTCCGTTTCAATCGCGCGCCTCAGCAGTTTTCCCGGCGCCAGCAGGTGCTTCTGCCCGGCCACTTCATCCAGGGAGCGCGGACGCATGCGCGCGGCAAGAGGCATGGCGGAGATGTCCGCTCCGGGTTCAAACCCTTCCCGCGCCTCCGCTTCCTGTAAACTGAACAGATCCATTAAAGGCACTTTACCCGGTCGGAGGAGCGGAGAAAAGGCCAATCCCCGGAATGCGGCAAGTTTCCCGCCCGTGAATGGAGGGGAGTTCCATGTTATCCAAAAACGGACCAGCAGGAGAGCATCAGCACCATGCAGACTGGGGCAAGCACGCTGAACAGCAGCCCCGCCACCGCCAGTCCCCTGCGGTTCACCTCCCAATAGCGGAGGGAGGCTATCAGCATCCAGATGGGGAGTACTATCATGTGGATGAGAGCCAGAAGCCCCCAACCTGCCAGCGCCAGCACGAAGAGCCAGGGTTCCGAACCGTCCGTGTCATTGGTAGGCATCAGAAAGCCAAAGATGCGGTATACGAGCAGAAAGGAAACGAATGCGGCAAAAGGTATCCATCCCCAGCGGGCTTCCTCCTTCCGGCGGGCCATCACCAGTTCAAGATAGGTATCATCAAGCGCAGATAATTGGTTGGCAGAAGAATTTCTGTAGGGATTCATATCGTTTTTGGTCTCTATTATTAACCCTTCCTCCTGTCAATGATATTCAATACCGGAGGCTATCCTTTCTGTAGGAAATGATGTTCTCTAACAAACATGAAATATCAACTTGCTCCAATCATCTTCTTGTAACTCCAACGTACTGCCGCATTCCATAAAACATGCTTCATGATGAATGAATTTCCATTTTTTCCGGCGATTCGTTTCCCCCGCTTTTCCCGCTCCGGAAAAAAGCCTTTTGAATGATCCACTTTAGGGCTCCGGGCATATTTGTCATACACGCGCCGTTTTTCCCACAAAAAAAGGACTGCCTCCGCCGCAGGAGCGGAGACAGTCCCTGAATAATGGTAAACCGGAAATTCCGGAAAGTTACTTGCCCAGAATTCCCTTGAAGTATTCCAGCGTAGTCGCCAGGCCTTCCGGCAGGGTGTGTTTGGGCTGCCATCCGGCGCTCCGGAGCTTGTCCGCACAGGCGCGGGAATGCTTCACGTCGCCGGCGCGTTCCGGGGCATGGAGCACCTTGGAGGAGGAACCCGCGGCCTTGATGATGTTCTGCGCCAGTTCTTCAATGGTGATCTGGCCGCCGTAACCGGCATTGAACACGCCGGTGACTTCCGGATGCTCCGCCACGAAGGTGAGGGCCCCCACGATGTCCTTCACGTAAATGAAGTCGCGCGTCTGGGTGCCGTCGCCGTACACGGTGATGTCTTCTCCCTTGACGGCTTTTTCAATGAAAATGGGCACCGCGGCGGCATAGGCCCCCTTGGGGTCCTGCCGGGGGCCGAAGACGTTGAAGAAGCGCACGGCGGCCGTGTTGACCTTGCCTTCCGCCCGGAACATGTTGAGGTAGTATTCCCCGTCCAGCTTGGTGATGGCATAGGGGCTCTTGGGTTCCGGGTACATGGTTTCCAGCTTGGGCACGGTGGGGTTGTCACCATAGATGGCGGCGGAAGACGCCAGCACGATTTTCTTGACCCCGGCGGCGGAAGCTTCCTCCAGCACGTTCAGAAGGCCGTTGACGTTGATGTCAATGCATTCTCCGATCTTGCTCATGGATTCCGGCACGGAGACGAGCGCGGCCATGTGGAAGATGTAGTCCACGCCCTGCACCGCCTGGCGCACCAGTTCGCGGTCGCAGATGGAGCCTTCAATGAAGGTGTGCTTGAGCCCGTCCAGGTTTTTGAGGTAGCCCGTGCGCAGGTTGTCCAGCACGCGGATTTCCTCCGCCTTGTCCTGATAGTGTTCCACAATGTGGGAACCGATGAATCCGGCGCCGCCGGTTACGAGAATCTTCATGTGTTTTTCCGATGTTGGTAGGTATTGGTTAGTAGCGGTCCACAACGGCCTTCATTTCATCCATCTGCGCCTCAATGGATTCCACCAGGGCCATCTGCGTGCGGCAGCGGTCCAGGTTGTGTTCCGGGCGGTGAATCTTGAAGTACACGTCTCCGGACAGGTAGTCCGTCAGGAAGCGGATGCCGCATTCCATCGTGAGCAGCTTGCCGGAGAACGGCAGCAGGCTCTTTTCCAGAGGCGTCAGGAAGCTCTTGGCGGAGCTCAGGTAACCCTGCACCAGCGCCTCAAACATGAACATGCGCATCGTGACCTTGGAGATGTCCTTTTCATCTTCCGCGGCGGGGGACGTGGCCGTGCGGATCATGTCCCCGAAGTCGTAAATGGCGGAACCGGGCATCGTGGTGTCCAGGTCGATCACGCAGATGCCTTCCCCGGTCACGTCGTCCAGCATCACGTTGTTCAGCTTGGTGTCGTTGTGCGTGCAGCGCAGGGGCAGTTCGCCGGATTTCAGGTAATCCACCACCAGATGGCAGTCCGCTTCACGGGCCAGGTACCAGTCTATTTCCTTCTGCACTTCCTTCACGCGGCCCAGGGGGTCGGACTGGATGGCCTTTTTCAGGGCCTCCAGGCGGGAAGTGGTGTTGTGGAAATCGGGGATGGTTTCAAACAGGGGTTCTCCGGGCAGGTCCGCCGTGAGTTTCTGGAACTCGCCGAAGGCGCGGGCCGCTTCCTGGCACTGCTTGGTGGTTTCAATCTGGTCATAGGTGCGTGCGCGTTCAATGAACGGGTACACGCGCCAGCAGTTGCCGTCCGCATCCAGGGCGTACGGCTTGCCGTCCACGGAGGGAACCAGCGTGAGGGTGCGGCGGTAGGCTTCCGGGCAGTCCTCCTCCTTCAGGCGCTTCAGGGCGTGGTCCGTCACGCGCTTCACGTTTTCCATCAGGGGGATGGGCTGCTTGAACACGTTATGGTTCACGCGCTGGAGGATGTAGCGGATGCGCTGGCCCGCCTGGTCCACCCAGATGCAGTAGGTGTCGTTGATGTGGCCGCTGCCGTAGGAGTAACCGTGGACGAAGTCGCCCCGGAGATCGAACAGGGATGATACAGCCTTGAGATCGTGCATGGGAAAAGAGGCTTAGTTGAGCTTTTCAGGGTATACGCCCTGCTTGATGAGTTTGTTGATGCCTTCCACGACCATGGGCTTGTCCCCGGGATAGGTCATGCCGAACCAGGTGGAGGAGGTGGGAAGAACGGCGCAGTCCGCGCGGTCTTCATGAATCAGGGCGTCCACCACGGTGGGAATGAAGCATTCGCTCTTGGGCTCCTGGCCGTGTTCCTTCAGGAAGTCAATGAAACGGTCTTCCGTCAGCTCAATGAAGGAGGGGGAGAAGAGCCAGAAATTCATGGAAACCAGTTCGCCGGGGTCCACGGGCAGGCGTTCGCCCTTCAGGTTGTTGCCGCGCACCACGCCGTCTTCATCAGCCTGGATTTTCACGAATTCCTCCACGCCGTCCAGCAGGCCTTCCTTGATGGAGCAGATGCCGCGGTTCACGTCCCCGTTGTCGGAGAGGGTGTTCTTCAACGGATAGCCGATCATGCCGTAATGGGCCTTTCCGGGTTCATCCGTGGTGGAGGTCAGGAACTTGGCGGCCTGCACAAAGGCGTCCGCGCCGTAAAAGTCATCCGCGTTCACCACGGCAAAGGGTTCCTTCACCACCTGGCGGGCGGCGCGCAGGGCATGGGCGGTGCCCCAGGGCTTTTCACGGCCTTCCGGCACGGAAAAGCCTTCAGGCAGGTCGTCCAGGGACTGGAAGGCGTAATCCACCTCAATCTTGCCGGCAAAGCGGCTGCCGACCTTTTCCTTGAAAATATCTTCAAAGTCACGGCGGATAATGAATACCACTTTTCCGAAACCGGCCCGGATGGCATCATAAACAGAGTAATCGAGAACGACTTCACCGTTGGGACCCATCGGGTCAAGTTGCTTGAGACCGCCGTAACGGCTACCCATACCAGCTGCTAAAACAAGAAGTGTAGGCTTCATAATACGCAGGCCATTATGACTAAGCCTCCCCGTTTGGCAACTGGAAAATGCCGGAAAACCGGAGAAATCCGCCCGTTAAAAAACGTAAGAGCACCAAAGGCCCAGCACCACTTTTTTGAAATCGTCACGCCCGTAGCCGCAATACCATCCCAGGAAAGGCTCCAACCGCAGACTGCCGGAAACGGCCCACCGCGCGCCCGTGCGCACCATCAGTTCCTTCAAGCCGTTTCTCCCCAGGTAATCATGGGAAAACCCCAGGGAAACCGTATTCACCATGGCGACGGATTCACACAGCAGGGGCTGCCAGGTAACGCCCCACTGGGAGTACACCCCCTCCTGCCCGGAATCATACAGGAAGGAGCCGCTGAACGACCAGGACGGCATGGGGTTCCACTTGAGGGACAGGCCGGGCTCCACCCCGGTTTTCAGGGGGCAGGAATCATACCACTGCCCGTTGACAAACAGTCCGGCCGTGCACTCGTCCGCCAGGTAATATTGAAGCTCCCCGTGCAGGGTGGTCTGGCTGAAATTGCGCCCCTGCCAGTTGCGGATGGCGAAGAGTTCCCCGCTGACCGCCCATGAGTCCGACAGGGAGGCCCCCCCGGAAATCTGGCCTTCTACGGAATTGGGCCCCATCTTTTCCCCGCGGTGGATGTAGTCCGAACGGTAGCCGCCCAGCAATTCCCCCCCCATGCGGATGGGGGAACGGCCGTCCACCTCCGTCAGGGGAGGGGGTCCGTCATATCCCTGTACGGCCTGAACGGCGCAGCACAGAATGATGGGAAACAGCCTCATGAAGGCCTTTTAACACAATCCCCTGCACCGTACCAACGCCAAAACGGTGCATGCACATTCTCCGGGCTTGGCAAAAGGGGAATCTGCCCTTACCCTCTCGCGCATGATTCATTTCACCCTGTTCGGGATACCTGTTTACATCCGCCCCAGCTTCTGGGTGGTGCTGGCCATCTTCGGCGGCGCTCTCAGCATCAACAGTGTGGAAGGCCTCATCTATCCGGCCCTGTTCGTCATTGCCGGCTTCGTCGCCATCCTGTCCCATGAAATGGGGCACGCGCTGGTGGGCCGCAAGCTGGGCGGCGGCCAGCAGACGATCGTCCTGGAACTCTTCGGCGGCCTGACGAGCAGCCACGGCATGCAATTGACCCGCGGAGGAAGGGCCCTCATGATTCTGGCGGGCCCCATGATGACCCTGCTGCTGGGCATCATCAGCCTGTGGATTACCTGGAACATCGTCGCTCCGGTCATGACCGCGCACAACCTGACCTTCTGGGACCTGGCCATCAGCCCCTTCACGGCGGCGGCCATCTCCCCCCAGCTTTACATCCTCTCCTGCCTCATCATGATCGGGGAATGGTGGACGATCCTGAACCTGCTGCCCATCTACCCCCTGGACGGCGGACAGCTGATCGCCCAGTTCATCCGCTCCCCCCGGAAAGTGTTCATGACCGGATTCATCACGTCCATCATTATCGGGCTGCTCAGCTTCCAGCTCTTCCACGGCTACTTCATTCCCATATTCATGGCCCTCTTCGCCTACAGCAATTACCGGGAATACAGAAACGCCCCCTTTTAATATTCCGAGCTTCCTTTGCGGGCCGCGCCCGTTCCATTCAACATACGATCCAATATGTCTCAACAAACTGCAATCACCCCCACCCGCGCCCAGGACTTTCCCGAGTGGTACCAGCAAGTCATCAAGGCCGCCGACATGGCGGAGAATTCCGAGGTGCGCGGCTGCATGGTCATCAAGCCGTGGGGCTACGCCATCTGGGAACTCATCCAGAAGGACCTGGACCAGCGCTTCAAGGACACCGGCCACACGAACGCCTACTTCCCTCTCCTGATTCCGATTTCCTATCTGGAGAAGGAAGCGGAGCACGCCGAAGGCTTCGCCACGGAATGCGCCGTGGTCACCCACCACAGGCTGGAAGCGCAGAAGGATGAAGCTACCGGAAAGACCCGCATGATTCCCACCGGGGAGCTCACGGAGCCCTTCGTCATCCGCCCCACCTCGGAAACCGTCATCGGCGCGGCCTTCGCCCGCTGGACATCCAGCTACCGCGACCTGCCCCTCAAGGTGAACCAGTGGTGCAACGTGATGCGCTGGGAAATGAGGCCCCGCATCTTCCTGCGCACGGCCGAATTCCTGTGGCAGGAAGGCCACACGGCCCATGAAACCCGGGAGGAAGCCATTGAGGAAACCCTCACCATGCACAAGGTTTATGAGGACTTCCAGAGGGACGTTCTGGCCATTCCCACCATCCCCGGAGAAAAGACGGAGGCGGAACGCTTCCCCGGCGCGGAACAGACCTACACGGTGGAAGCCATGGTGCAGGACCGCAAGGCCATCCAGGCCGGGACCTCCCACTTCCTGGGGCAGAACTTCTCCAAATCCCAGAACATCTGCTTTGCCGGACGCGACAACACCCAGCAGTTCGCCTGGACGAGCTCCTGGGGCGTTTCCACCCGCATGATCGGGGCGCTCATCATGATGCACTCCGACGACGACGGCCTGGTATGCCCTCCCCGCGTCGCCCCCCAGCAGGTCGTCATCATCCCCGTCACGCCCAAGGAAGAAAGCCGCCAGGCCATTCTGGACCACTGCGAGGAACTGGCGAACACCTTCCGCGCCAAGAATTTCCACGGCCAGCCGCTCCGCGTGCTGGTGGACAGGCGCGATCTGGGCGGCGGCGCCAAGAAATGGGAATGGGTGAAAAAGGGTGTGCCCGTGCGCCTGGAAATCGGCCCCCGGGACCTGGAAAAAGGCTCCGTCTGCCTCCAGCGTCGCGACCTGCCCGTCAATGAAAAATCCTTCGTCCCGGAAACGGAACTGGTTGGAACCGTCACGGACATTCTCCAAAACATCCAGGATACCCTGCTTCAACGGGCCATCGCCTTCCGGGACGCCCACATCCGCCCCGCCTCCACCCTGCGGGAGCTGGAAGAAAACTTCTCCGGAGAAGGAGACGCCGACTGGCTCCAGGTGCCGTGGGACGGCTCCCCGGAAGAGGAAGAGGAACTCGCCAAGCGCTTGCGCATCTCCATACGCTGCATCCCGCTCGGCGAACTGGGCCGCGGGGAACCCGCTCCCTGCATCCTCACCGGCCGCATGACGGAACGCCGCGTCCTCTGGGCCAGAAGCTACTAATCTCCCATTGACTCCCTTTCTTCACGGGACTGTTCCAAGGCAAGGCAAACGCGCCTTTCCGGAACAGCCCCGTTTTTTATGGAACCAGGGAGCCCTTCATAATTTCCGCATTCTTTCCATAAAAACCGCTTCATTTCGGATGCCTGCCTGGCGCTCCCCCTGCCGCGCCAGCGGATAAAGCGGAAAGGGAACAGCTGCTCTACCAGGTTCTTCCCAGGTTCTGGCGCCCCCCTGCCTGAAACCCGCCTCCAAATGGCATGAATGGCACATCATGCAGGGAAACAAGGCCACCCGGACGGAACGCGCCAAAATCACCAGCGCCGACGATGAACACATGAAAGGAAAATGAATCCGGCTCCACAATGAGGCAGGGAATTCAGAATCTACCTGGACGGCCTGGCGCCGGACGACATTGCCCACCTCCTTGACTGGGAGGAACACACCAGGATGTGGGAATACGCAGCGGCATGGAAGCATCCGCTGCCCCTCCCGTCCTCCATACACCTTCCGCAAAAGCATCAGACCTCTTTAAAAGGTATGGCAGCGTGGCCCTGTTCCGGTGAACATGAATTTTTCTCTAAAAAAATCTTGCCAAATCCGGATAGCTCTATATATTTTTTGCCACACGGACGCCGCAAGGCTCCGGTCATCCAAAGCGGATGTAGCTCAGGGGTAGAGCGCAACCTTGCCAA
>ERZ791837.1383-NODE-1383-length-15835-cov-7.044930_pt1 | contig 15835 bp, 17 predicted proteins | sample MGYA00510292_ERZ791837 | MGnify/ENA primary metagenome ERZ791837 (study PRJEB30046, sample SAMN00715259) | human gut metagenome | study: EMG produced TPA metagenomics assembly of the A metagenome-wide association study of gut microbiota in type 2...
AGCAAGCGCGTGTCCATGGCCTGCGGCATCAAGAACGTCAACGTCATGCTGTTCCAGCTGGATCAGGACGCGCTGATGCCTCTGCGCTCCCGCACCAACACCTTCACCCATCTGGCCGAGTATCCCATGACCGACTACGATATCTCCCTCCTGCTGGACGGCGAGGTGAAGTGGGCGGACGTGGCCCAGACCATCGGCGGCGTGAAGAACGAGCTGCTCCACGGCGCGTCCTTCGTGGACGAGTACCGGGGCAAGCAGGTGCCGGAGGGCAAGAAGTCCCTGACCGCCCGGCTGACCATCGGCTCCAGGGAAAAGACCCTGACCTCCGCCGAGATCGAGGAGGTGGCCAACACCGTTCTGAAGAAGCTGGCTAAGCGCTTCGGCGCGGAGCTGCGCTCCCGCTGACAGGCCACTTTTTCCGGGGGCGGCACGTTTTCCCTCTTTACAGAAACGGGGAAATGGCGTATACTAAAAGGGATATGAGAGAAAGGCGGTGCCAATATGGACGACTACACCAGAAGGTTCAATGCGGCTGAGGATAAGGATCAGCAGGTCCACTATATCCTGACCACCGTCTACGAGTCCCTGAAGGAGAAGGGCTACGACCCCATCAACCAGATCGTGGGCTACATCCTGTCGGAGGACCCCACCTATATCACGAACCATAACAACGCCCGCACGCTGATCCGCAAGCTGGATCGCGACGAGCTGCTGCAAACGCTTGTGCGCAGCTACCTCGGCAAGTAAGCGAAAAGCGTCAGAATAACGACCCTCGGAGACCGTGAACGCGGCCTCCGAGGGTTTGTTGCATTTTTTCGCCCCACTTTTATTGACAAGGGGGGCAAAAAATGCTATACTGCAAAAAGTTACAAAACGGTTACAAAGTTACAAATTGGTTACAAGGACAGGAGTGAGTCAGATGGCAGAAGCTACGGAAGGTCTCGTTTACCGCGGACACCCGCTGCGCCGTGTGGATAATCTCATCTACTACGGCTCAATGGCGGATAAATATATCGTGATGATGCAGGTGTTGGATACCACGCCGCTCAAGGATATCACGCTTGCCAAGCGCGTTTCCATTCAGTTGCAGATGACGGACGCAAGCCTCCGTTCGCGCGACCGTGTGGTCCGCTCGACGGAAAAAGGAAGCCTTGGCGAGGCGATGGAATTTGCCTCCATCTGGCTTGAGCGCGCGCTGAGCGGCAAGATGTAAATAGCCGCCGCGCAGCCCCCTGATTTTATTCACGAAAGGATGACTCAGCTATGAGAAACCATTCACGATGCTTATCATTCCTGCTTTCGGGCATTCTCTCCGTCAGCCTGCTCGCGCCGCTCTCTTCGGCGCAGGCCGCTTACGACGGTTCGATCCGCAACCTCGTTGACCGCGTGACGGTGCTGACGGAATCCGTTCAGACCGAGAGCGCGAACGAAGAAGAGCTCGCCAAGCTCGATGAGATGCAGGCAGAGCTTGAAGACAAGGCCGACGCCAAGGAAGACGTGAGCGAGACCGAGACCGTCTCCATGGTCGTTACGGGCGGCACGATCAACGTGCGCACGGGTCCCGGCACGAATTACGACAAGATCACGCAGGTGGTCAGCGGCAAGCAGGTCACCGTCGTCGGTGAATCGAACGGCTGGTATCAGGTCACGTTCGACTCCACGACCGGCTGGCTGCTCGGTGAATATCTGCGCGATCCTGCCGACCTCGACGGCACAGTGGGCGCAAAGGTCGTCTCCATGGCGATGCCCTTCCTCGGCACGCGCTACCGCTCCGGCGGCGCGTCCCCCAACGGCTTTGACTGCTCGGGCTTCACGATGTATCTCTACGCGCAGCTCGGCTACTCCCTGCCGCACTCGGCGACCGCCCAGTATAAGAACTGCGGCTACGCCGTCGCCAAATCCGACTTGCAGCCCGGTGATCTGGTGTTCTTCTCGGATTCCTCACACGCCATCGGCCACGTCGGCATCTACATCGGCAACGGTCAGATCATCCACGCGCGCTACAGCGTCGGCAAGATCACGATCGACAGCCTGTCCGCGAGCTACTATGCTTCCCGCTACGTCGGCGCGAAGCGCATCGCGTAAAAGTACATAAAAAAAGCGGAACAGCTTAGGCTGTTCCGCTTTTTTACTTCATCAAAAAGCAGCGAAGCTGCTTCTTGATGAGAGAGGTTCAGGAAATGGTGCTCACCGCGCCATTTCCTGCAAAGTGTCGCTGCGGACGCGCGTGTCGTCCTCCGCGACGGATCAAAATACTTGCCGCCTGCGGGCGGCAAATGAGGTCGATTGACCGTTCGCCTTGCCTTGCGCAGATAGTGCGAGCTGTTACTCAACAGCTGTTTCGGTGTCGCTTTCCTCGGCCTTCTTCACCTCCGCGGCGCGGATGGCTTCTGCTTCGGCCTTGGCTTCAGCGAGGACTTTTTTCTCGCTCTTTGTTTTGAGCTGCTTTTCGTCGAACTGCGCCCAGAGATCAGGGCGGCGGAGCATCGTGCGCTTGTAGCTCTCTTTTTTGCGCCATTTGGCCACGTTTTCGTGGTGGCCGGAGAGCAGCACGTCCGGCACGCGGCGGCCGTGCCATTCATCGGGGCGGGAATACTGCGGATACTCCAAAAGCCCAGCCCAGTGGGACTCCTCGGTGAAGCATTCCTCCTCGGGCAGCACGCCCGGGACCATGCGGCAGATGGCGTCCGCCACGGCCATGGCGGGAATTTCGCCGCCCGTGACGACGAAGTCGCCCATCGAGAGCTCTTCGTCCACGCACTCGTCGATAAAGCGCTGGTCGATGCCCTCGTAGTGGCCGCAGACTAAAATGAGGTGGTCATACTTATCCTTCAGCTCGCGCGCCACGCTCTGTGTGAACGTGCGCCCGCAGGGGGAGAGGTAGATCGTATGCCCGCGGCTGCCAGCCTCCTCGCACACATGCGCCCAGCAGCGGTACAGGGGGTCTGCCTGCATCACCGCGCCGCGCCCGCCGCCGTAGGGGTAGTCGTCGACCTGCATCTGCTTGTTCGTCGTGTAGTCGCGGATCTGGTGCGTCTTGATCGTGATGTAGCCGCGCTCCTGCGCGCGGCCAAGGATGCTGACGTTCATCATCGCGTCGACCGAAGCGGGGAAGAGCGTTAAAATATCAATCCTCATCGGTCTCTAACCCCTCGATCATGTGCACGCTGATCTCGCGCGATTCCTCGTCAATATCCGTGATGAAGATATCCTTCACCGCGGGGATGAGATAGGTCTTCTCCTCGCCTTTGACCTTGTAGAGCTTGTGGGCGGGGTAGGAGAGCACGTCCACCACCGTGCCGATATACGTGTGGGGGAAGTAGTTATAGACGTTCATGCCGATGATCTCGGCGTCGAAGTGCTCACCTGGCTTGAGCTGGACATCGTTGCGGCGGATGGAGAGCACCTTGCGCTTGAGCGCGGCGGCAGCATCCATGTCGTCGACCTCGGGCAGCTTCATGAGCACCATGTCGCCCTGCACGCGCTTGCTCGTCGGGCGGAAGGGCGCACCGTCCATGTAGAACGTTTTGAACCCGCACAGAAGCTCGGGGCTCACGTCCCAGGGCTGTACCTTGACCTCGCCGCGCACGCCGTGCGTGTTCACGATCTGGCCGACTTCGATATATTCCGGGCGCGCGCTCGGCTGCGGCGCGCTCTTTTTGGAAAAGAGACCCATTGTCATGCTCCTTTGTTTTGTTCTATCCATCCAGTATAGCGGAATCGGCGGGGGATGGCAAGAATAAAAAACGTTCCCGAGAGCTTCTCGGGAACGTTTTTGCAGTTCAGTCTACGATGTCGACAGACACCTTTACGCCGGTGCGCTGAGCATAGGAACGGACGACCGTGCGGATCTCCTTGGCAATGCGGCCCTGACGGCCGATGACCTTGCCCATATCGTCAGGTGCGACGCGCAGCTCCAACGTAAGCTCGTCCGCGCCCTGCTTCTCCGTGACGGTGACGTCATCGGGATGCTCAACAAGGCTGCGGGCGATGTAGAGCAGCAAGTCTTTCATTTCTTGCACCCCGGGTCTTACAGCGCGTTGACTTTCTTCAGCAGCGCACGGACCGTGTCGGTGGGCTGAGCGCCGGTCTTGATCCACTCCTGAGCGCGCTCAGCGTCGATCTTGATCTCGGCGGGGGAGACGCAGGGATTGTAGGTGCCGATCTCTTCGATGAAGCGGCCGTCGCGGGGATAACGGGAATCAGCGACGACAACACGATAGAAAGGAGCCTTCTTGGCGCCCATTCTGCGCAGACGAATTTTAACCATGGTTACTACCTCCAAAAATAATGTAAATGATTTTGTATTATGATGAAATGCTTGTGCACTTATCAACGGAAATTACTTGAAGCGTTTCTTGCGCCCGAAACCGCGCATCCGGCCGCCGCCGAAGCCGCCCATGCCCTTTGGCATCTTGCCGCCGCGCGTGACCTGCTTGATCATGCTCTGCATCATCTCAAACTGCTTGAGCAGGCGATTGACGTCCACAACCTCGAGTCCGCAGCCGGCGGCGATGCGCTTTTTGCGGCTGGCGCCGAGCACCGCGGGATTCTCGCGCTCGTAGGGCGTCATCGAGAGGATGATCGCCTCGGTGTGTGCCATCATCTTGGGGTCAAGCTCGGCGTTTGCCATCTGCTTGCCGAGCTGGCCGGGCATCATGCCCGCGAGCTGTTCAAAGCTGCCCATGCTCTTGAGCTGGACGAGCTGGTCGTAATAGTCGGAAAGAGTGAAGCGGTTCTTTTTGAGCTTTTCTTCGAGCTTTTTCGCCTTTTCCTCGTCGATGCTCTGCTCGGCGCGCTCGATGAACGACAGCACGTCGCCCATGCCGAGGATGCGCTGCGCCATGCGGTCGGGGTGGAAGGGCTCGATCATGTCGAGCTTTTCGCCCGTGCCCATGAACTTGATGGGCTTGCCGGTCGCCGCGCGGATCGAGAGGGCTGCGCCGCCGCGGGCGTCGCCGTCGAGCTTCGTGAGCACGACGCCGTCGATGCCGAGTGCCTCATCAAAGGCGGTGGCGGCGTTCACGGCGTCCTGACCGGTCATCGCGTCGACGACGAGCAGGATCTCGGTCGGCTTGACGGCGGCCTTGATGCGCTTGAGCTCGTCCATCAGCGCTTCGTCGATGTGCAGGCGGCCTGCGGTATCGAGGAAGACCATGTCGTTGCCGTGGTCGCCGGCGTACTTGACGGCCTCCTGCGCGATCTGAACGGGGTCGATCTGACCCATTTCGAAAACGGGAATATTCAATTGCTTGCCGACGACCTGTAACTGCGTGATGGCCGCGGGACGGTACACGTCGCACGCGGTGAGCAGCGGACGGTGGCCCTGCTTGCGGAAGTAGCCCGCGAGCTTGGCGACGTTCGTCGTCTTACCGGCGCCCTGTAAGCCGACCATCATGACGACCGTCGGCGGCTTGGAGGCGAAGGTCAGCTTCGCATTGGCACCGCCCATGAGCGCGGTGAGCTCTTCGCTGACGATCTTGATGACCTGCTGGGCAGGGGTCAGGCTGTCGAGCACCTCGGCGCCGACGGCGCGCTCAGAGACGGTTTTGACAAAGTCCTTGACGACCTTGTAGCTCACGTCTGCTTCGAGGAGCGCCAGACGCACCTCACGCATTGCGAGCTTGATGTCCTCTTCGCTCAGGCGACCCTTGCCGCGCAGGTGTTTGAATGTGGCGTTGAGCTTTTCGCTCAGTCCTTCAAATGCCATGGATGTATTACTCCTTGAGTGCCGCCGCCTCGGCCTCGATCACGCCGGCAAGCTCTTCGAGCTGGCGGTCCTCATACCGGCGGAAGTTGAGCTGCTTGATCTGCTCGGCCGCGTCCGTGATCTTTTCCACGTGGGGCTGAAGCTGCATGAAGCGCTTGATGAGCCCCGTCTTGTCTTCGATCTCGGTCATGTAGTTCTCCGCGCGCACGATGACGTCGCGCACGCCCTGGCGGGAGATGCCGTAGTTCTCGGCAATTTCGGAGAGCGACAGGTCCTCGTTATAGTAGAGATCGTAGAATTCCTTCTGGCGGTCGGTGAGAAGCTCCCCATAAAAGTCGAAGAGCATCGTCATACGAAAGGTCTGGTTTTTCACGGGAAGTTCCTCCTTGTGCAGATTCTTATGTAAAGTTTTATACCTTTACAACATGAATCAGTTTACATGATTTTATCAAAATTGTCAAGGAAAAATCGCAAGAAAAACGTCATGCGAGCAGAAAATTCTTCCGTTTTTGCGCCGGAAAGTGCGGTGTAAGCAGAAAAGAGTGGAATTGTTCACAGTTTCGTGGTATCCTAAGGGCAAATTCCGAAAAATGACCACAGGAGGAATCCGTGATGGAACCGGTCAGACTTGAGATCGCACCCGAGGTGAACCTCGACTATGTGCGCTCGGATAAATTCAAAACGGGGACGCTGAGCGTGCAGCTCATCACGCCGATCAACGAAAGAACAGCGAGCTTTGGCGCGCTGCTGCCGAGCGTGCTGCGCCGCGGCACGATGTCGCACCCCGATATGCGCTCACTTTCCACCGCGCTCGACCTGCTCTATGGCTCGTCCATCGGCTGCACGGTACGCAAAAAGGGCGAGAACCAGTGCATCGGCTTTGCCGCGAGCTTCATCGACGAGGAATTTGTCCGGGGAGGAGAAAAGCTGCTCGAGCCGATGTGCGACCTTTTGGGCGAGCTGCTGCTCGACCCCGTGACGCGCAATGGCCGCTTCCTGAACGACTATGTCGAAAGCGAGAAGCAGAACCTCATCGACGCCATCCGCGGCATCATCAACGACAAGCGCGACTACGCAGACCTGCGCTTACTTCAGGAGATGTGCCGCGGCGAGCGCTACGGGGTGGACAAGTTCGGCTCCATCGCGCGCGTTGAGAAGATCACGAACCAGCCGCTACTATCAGGAGTTACTCTCCACCGCGCACTTGGAGCTCTTCTACTGCGGCAGCGCCGAGCGCGAGCGCGTGGAGGAGGCCATCTCCCGCGCGTTTGCGCCGCTTCAGCGCGGGCGTGTCGTGCCGCCGGTCATCGCGGAGAAGAAAAACGCGCCGGAGACGCCGCGCGAGATCACCGAGCGCATGGACGTGACGCAGGGAAGGCTCTCGATGGGCTGGCGCGCGTCGACGAACGACGCGCCTGCGATGATGCTGGCAAATTTGATTTTCGGCGGGTACAGCAATTCCAAGCTCTTTTTGAACGTGCGTGAAAAGCTGTCCCTCTGCTATTATGCTTCTTCCGCCTATCACCGCTCCAAGGGCATCGTGACGGTCTCGTCCGGCATTGAGTGCAGGGATGTGGAGACCGCCAAGCGTGAAATTCTTGCCCAGCTTGCAAGCGTGCGGCGCGGCGAATTTGAGGAATGGGAGGTCGAGGGCGCGAGAGCGTGCCTGATCGCGTCGCTCGAATCGCGCGGCGACAGCGCGGGCCGCATGGAGGAAAATGCCCTCGGTCAGGCGGCCACGGGCATCCGCGAGACGGCGGATGAGCTCATCGCGGCGCTGCGCGCCGTGACGAACGAGCGCATCGCCGAGGCCGCGCAGAGCATGACGCTTGACACGGTGTATTTCCTGACAGGGGAGGACAGCAAGGATGAATGAGAAAAGCTACCCCCGCATCGGGGAAACGGTCCTGGAAAAGACGCTGCCGAACGGCTTGAAGATATTCATCGTCCCCAAGCCCCAGCACCGCAAAAAATACGCCTTTTTCGCCACGCGCTACGGTGGGATGGACATGCAGTTTATCCGAAACGGCGAAAAGTGCGACACGCCCGCGGGCATCGCGCACTATTTAGAGCACAAGATGTTCGACACGAAGGACGGCAACGCCCTACAGGTACTCTCGCAAAACGGCGCAGAGCCGAACGCCTTTACCTCCAACGCGATGACGGGCTATTACTTTGACTGCACCGAGCATTTTGAAGAAAACCTGCGCATTCTGCTCTCGTTTGTCTCCGTTCCGTACTTTACGTACGAAAGCGTGGAAAAGGAACGCGGCATCATCGGTCAGGAGATCCGCATGGTCGAGGATTCGCCCGACTGGCAGGTCTACGAAAGGCTCCTTGCCTGCCTGTACCGCTCGTCGCCCGCGCGCGTGCCCATCGCCGGCACGGTCGAGAGCATCGCGGGCATCACGGCGGAAACGCTGTACGATTGCCACCACGCGTTCTACTGTCCGTCCAATATGGCGCTGTGCGTTGTTGGCAACGTCGATCCCCACACGGTGATCGCGCTGGCCGAGGAGGTCTTGCCCCGCGAGCGCGGCGAGGAGATCGCACGCTGCTATGGCGCAGAAGAGGACGATGTTGCCGCGCAGAAGGAGACCGTCACGCAGATGGAGGTCGCGCTGCCGCAGTTTTTAGTCGGCTTTAAGTGCGAGACGAACGAGGGTGACCTTTTGCGCCAGTCGCTCATCGGCGAGATGGCGAGCGACGTGCTGCTCGGCGATTCGTCGCCGCTCTACCAGCGCCTTTACGACGAGGGACTCATCAATTCGAGCTTTGGCGGCGGCTTTGACCAGCTGCCGGGCGTCGCGGTTCTGTGCGCCGGCGGCGAGAGCGGGCAGCCGCAGGAAGTGAGCGACGCGATCTTGGAAGAGGCGCAGCGCCTCGCGCGCGAGGGCATCGACCCTGACTTTTTCGAGCAGATCCGCCGCGCGAGCTTCGGCGCGACGCTGCGCGCGCTCAACTCGTTTGAAAATATCGCCATCTCCATGGCGGACGGCTACTTCCGCGGCTTCGATGCGCTCCGGTTCCCCGAGGCGTACGCGAGCATCGAAAAAGCGGATGTCGAGCGCTTCCTGCGCGAAAACCTGACGGACAGCCGCCGCGCCATCTCCATCATCGAACCCAAGAAAGAAGGATAACGATCCCATGAGCTTTTCCAACGCGCCCATCAGCTTTCCCGGCCTTTTCGGCGACTGGCAGTTCACCGTGCCGTCCAAGGCATTGAACATCGGCAACGGCATCTACTGGTACGGCATCATCATTGCCGCGGGCATGCTGCTGGGACTCTATTTCTGCATGAAGCAGGCACCGAAATACGGCCTGAGCGAGGATAATATCATCGACACGGTGCTCTGGGTCATCCCGCTTTCCATCATCGGTGCGAGGATTTACTATGTGCTTTTCTACCTCGACCTGTTTCGCGGGAGCGACGGCTCGATCAACTGGTCGTCGACCTACCGCATCTGGGACGGCGGCCTTGCCATCTACGGCGGCGTCATTGCGGGCTTTTTGACGGCGTATCTTTTCAGCCGCCGCCGCAAGATCTCCTTCTGGGCGCTGGCGGACTGCTGCGTGCAGGGACTTTTCATTGGGCAGGCTATTGGCCGCTGGGGCAACTTTATGAACCGGGAAGCCTTCGGCGCGGCGACGGAGCTCCCCTGGCGCATGCGGCTCTGGACGTCGGCCACGACGTATATGGATGTACACCCTACGTTTCTTTATGAGAGCCTGTGGAATGTGATCGGTCTGCTGCTGCTTTATTTTGTCGTGTCCCGCGCCCGCCGCTTCGACGGGGAGAACACCTGCTTTTACTTCATCTGGTATGGTCTCGGCCGTTTCTGGATCGAGGGGCTGCGCACCGACAGTCTGTATCTTTTTCACTGGACGCTGTTTGGTCAGCGCATCCGCGTGTCGCAGGCGTTGTCGCTCGTGATGGTGCTCGTGTGCGCAGGGATCCTCGTCTATCAGTTCAAGGTCAAAAAGGCCGACGGGTCGAATCTGTTTGTCAAGCGTGTGCAGCAGACAACGGAGGCGGAAGAAGCCGCCGCTGAGCCTACCGCGCCGGACGAGAAGCAGTAAGCTCTATGCACTATCACATCGACAAAACCGCCGCGCAGAGCGCGTATTTACAGCTCTATCACCAGCTGCGGCGCGACATCGTCAGCGGTGTTTACCCGCTGGGGACGAAGATGCCCAGCAAGCGCCTGATCGCAACAGAGACAGGCGTGAGTGTCATCACAGTCGAGCATGCGCTGGCGATCCTATGCGACGAGGGGTATTTGGAATCCCGCGAGCGCAGCGGCTTTTTCGTGAGCTTCGCCGCGGCGGACTGCTTCCCGGTCTCTGAGACCGAGACCGAGCGCCGCACGACCGTTTCTCACGGGACGGAGGATGAATTTCCGTTCCCGTCGCTCGCCAAGACGATGCGGCGTGTACTCAGCGAGTACGGCGAGAGTATTCTCGTCAAGTCGCCGAACAACGGCTGCGCCGAGCTGCGCGGCACCATTGCGGCGTATCTCTCCCGCTCGCGCGGCATCAGCGTCCAGCCGGGACAGATCGTGATCGGCTCGGGCGCGGAATACCTCTACGGACTCATCGTGCAGCTTTTGGGGCGCGAGCGCGTGTTTGCGCTCGAAGACCCGTCTTACGACAAGATCCGCAGGGTGTATCAGGCGCACGGCGTCACGTGCGAGATGCTGCGCCTCGGCAGCGACGGCATCCGCTCCGATGAGCTCACCCGCGCGAGCGCGACGGTGCTGCATGTCACGCCGTTCCACAGCTTCCCGAGCCAGGTGACCGCCAGCGCGGGCAAACGCCGCGAATATCTCCGCTGGGCGGAGGAGCGCGGCGGCTACATCGTCGAGGACGACTTCGATTCGGAATTCAGCGTGTCGAGCAAGAGCGAGGATACGCTCTTCGCCCTCGAACCCGAGCGCTCGGTCATCTACATGAATACGTTCTCCAAGACCATCGCGCCGTCGATGCGCGTGGGCTACATGGTGCTGCCGCCCGCGCTCTCCGAGCAGTTTCGGCGCGAGGTGGGATTCTATTCCTGCACCGTGCCGGTCTTTGAGCAGTATGTGCTTGCCGAGCTCATCGGCAGCGGCGACTTCGAGCGCCACATTAACCGCATCCGCCGCAGACGGCGGAAAGAATGAAAAAGCGGCGGCAAAGCCGCCGCTTTCAAAAAGTTTGAAAAATCGCTTGACGCGAAAAAATCTTTGTGCTATACTTCCATTTGCATTTGAACAAATGCGCTGGTGTAGCTCAGTCGGTAGAGCAGCTGATTCGTAATCAGCAGGTCATGTGTTCGAGTCACACCACCAGCTCCAAAAAGCATCGAAAACTTCGGTTTTCGGTGCTTTTTTGTTGCAAAAACGCTGAAAATGGTGTGGGTCAAAATGTGGGTCAACCGCCTGACCCACACCGTGACCCACACGCGAAAATGTGCGGATAGGTTCAAAGAGTACCGGAGAGGAGGTTTTGCCCCCTCTCCGGTATTTCGCATCCTTTTTCTGCTTACATCACTTGCGCCATGAAGCTGCCCATCGTTTGTGCGGCTTCGTCCTGCTTCTGCCTCGTAGCGTGGGTGTAGGTGCGGAGTGTGAATCCAGCGTCATAGTGGCCGAGCATACTGCTGACGGTTTTGACGTCCACCCCATTTTGCAGTGCCAGCGTTGCGAAGGTGTGTCTGAGGTCGTGAAATCTGATGTGCGGCAGTCCGGCGTCTTTCAGGATTTTCTTGTGCAGATTTACGACGGAGTCTGGGTAGTACATCTCGCCGGTTGCCGGCGAGGGGAACATGTAGGGATTCTCAGGATGCTTGCCATGTTCCGCTATCAGCAGATCGACAGCCTCCTGTGGAATACTGACTTTTCTGACCGAAGTCTCCGTTTTGGGACGGGAGAGCGTCAGCTCACCATTGGGATTTTTGACATATTGCTTGCTGACGTATATGGTGCGGTTCTGAATGTCGAGGTCAGACCAGAGAAGGGCAGTTAGCTCGCCCTTGCGCAGCCCGCTGACCAGTTCCAGATAAAACATGGGGAGGAGCCCTCTCCTGTCAGCGGCATCCAGATAGTCTTTGATATGTTCCGGCTGAAGGATCTGCATCTCGAACTTCTGAACTTTGGGAGCGATGCAGTCTTCAGTTGGATTGCGTGGAATCAGGCGCTCTTTGACTGCCCGCTCGAAGGCATTGTGCAGCATCAGGTGAAGGCTTCGCACGGTCGTGCTGCTCAGTCCCGGATTGCCATGACCGCTCTTGCGGTCGATGCGTCCGTTTTCCATCAGATCCTTGTAGAGCTTTTGTAAGTCATGGGAAGTCAACTTTGTCAGTTTGATGCTGCCGATGCGTGGGATCGTGTATTGTTCGACCATCAGTTGATAGCGGTTTGCTGTTGAGATGCGGATATTCGGTTTTGCGTAGATCTCATACCAGCTGCGCAGCCAGATTGCTACTGTGTACTCATCCGCACGGCTGACATCGATTCCTCGGGTAGCTTCCATTGCGGCACTGAGCTTTGCCTTGCATTCCGCCTGCGTCTTACCCAGCACATTTTTGATGATGCGTTTTCCGGTTTCAGGGTGATAGCCTGCGGTGTAGCGCCCCTCCCAGCGCCCGTCTGCGCGTTTGCGGATGCTGCCCTCGCCGTTGGCGCGCTTTTTAGCCATTCATGATCATCTCCTTTGCTTTTTCTTCCTCGTCGGCATCGAAGGAGTAGGGCGTTCCCAGCTCTCCAGCGATGCCGGCCGCCAGCTTGAAGCCCGCCGTGAAGCTCATCAACTTGGCTTCGACCAGCAACGCGTTCTGTGCGTCCAGCAGCCGAAGCAGTTTCCTGCGGCTTTCGGCATCTATGCCATCGCACAGGCCCTCACGGGCGGATTGAACGGCGTAGACGAGCTGTTCCGGTTGCTTTTCGTCGAATCGTTCCTGCAAGGCTTTCATGTAGTCGTACATGGTGACCCCTCCTTTGGTAGCCAACACACATACCACAACTCTGGCAGGAAAGCTATTACTTTTTCGAGAATCATCTTTATTTACAGCGGTGCGTTTTTGAAAAGGTTTTATTGACTGTTATGAAATGACTCTTGTCAAGGGGGAAATTGCCTGTCAAAAGCAAATATTTGAGCAAGGGCATGTGAGAAGAGCTGAGACGATCAGAATTCCGGCATTGGCCACTCTGTTATACGTGGATTGGTTACCACAGGTCAATGGTCCGCCAGGAGCTCTACTGTCTTCAGTCGTGGATCACGAAAGTGCCATCATAGTCAATACGTAGATAGCTGAACCATATTCATGTGCTCAGCTCCTCACAAATGCCCTCGCCCGAGGGACTTGAATCGAATCCATCCCTTGCTCACTTTCTATTATGGATTGGGAACTGGGTCAAGGACGAAGCCGCGAAACGCGGTGCGCAGCATCCTTGACGCATGTTTCCAAGACGTAATATCATCCCCAAGGGAATGGATACTACGCCGCGTTGGAAATGTTTCCGGTCATCATACCCCAGACAAAACAGGCCAGTTCGCGCGCAATTGCGGTTTTGGCAATATTGTGCCTGGACTTAAATGCAATGCGGTAATATTTGCGTTGCATGCGTTCATTGGCTTTATCCGCGTAAGCGATGACCTCGGCAGGATTGCCGCCCTGTCTGGCCTTGAGCGCTGCACTCTTTTTCCCAGTGGCTCCTCGATTGTAGGATTGAGCTGCCTCGACCAACAGTCGCCGTAAATGGGTGTTTCCTGCCTTTGTAATACTGGTGCGTATCTGTTTATCAGAGCTGGAATGTTCTCCGGGAACAAGACCGAGATAGGCGGCAAAGTGTTTGGCAGAGCGAAAACGCTGGAAATCGCCTACCTCAACCAGCAAAGATAATGCGGTATGAGCGGCAACACCGCGGAAGCAGCAGAGCTTCTGCACATTTTCTTCATAGTGCTCCAGATGGGACATTTCCTCGATTCGGGTGTCATAGACCGCAACTTTCTCATCCAGCATATAGTAAAGAATCAAGTATTCCTGAAGGATTTCCTTATAAAGAGGATGCTCAAAGACGAGTGTCTCCAGCCATTTGAGGTGTTTCTGTGTCCAGTAGCTCTTTCCATCAAAAGCAAAACCGTGTCGAGTAGTGAATGCGATGATCTGTTGCTTTACACGCTTCAGATCAGCCTTGATATCATCTCTCATACGGATATATTCTTTCACGGCATCATCTTCTGTGGTAGGGACATAAACGGGGCTATACAGACTAAACGCCAAGCATCTGGCAATGTTTTCTGCGTCTCGGCGATCCGTCTTGATCCGTTTCCCCTTTTCCTGATGCATCGTTGAAGGTGCCAGAATAACGCAGTCCACACCGCATCTGGTGAGTTGGTGGTAGAGTGAATAACCCAAACAGCCAGCTTCATAGCCGCAAACAAATTTGCATTCTTCACCGCGTTGCTTCTGGACACGTTCCATATACTTGATTACCTGACGGTAATCCGGTTCTGTTTGCGCAACAGCAAAGCCGCGGTCGGAATCTGCGGTATAGCAGCAAAAAGTGAAATTTGTGGTATGGACATCCATGCCGACGTAGATTATACTTGCCATGATGACTCCTCCTTGTATGTGGTAGGTCTGGTACTTTTGAGTTTGCGCTAAAAGTATGACAGGTAAATCCACGTTTTACAAGCGCAGGAGTCATTTCATATTGTCTTCAGCAGTGCAAAATATGCGCGCTTTGTGCCTTAATGAATCAATGGAACTGCATCGTGTATCCCTGCGGTTCGAATTCATGGTCGTCCGGCTTATGGCCGAGGGCGATACGCTTTTGCCGCATCTGCGCCAGCCGCTTGCGGTCGATTTGGACGCCGTTGGCAGCGGGAGCCGGGGCGTTGTCTCGAAAAATATTGCCCATGTGATAGAGCAGCCGGGTGGCCGACAGCAGGACGGAGGGTGGCGTCTGTTCGTCGTGCTCCATGCGTTCCATGAAAAATTCCGCATAGCCGTGGCCGTTATCTCTTGCCGCCGCAAACCATTCGTAGGCGGCATCCGTGTCCTTCAGAACGCCCTCGCCCATGAGGTATAACTTTCCCAAGAGGTACTGTGCGTAGGCGTTTCCATTGTTCGCGGCTTGCCACAGGTATCCCACTGCGGCCGCAGCGTCCTTTGACACATTTTTGCCGCTGAGATACTCCTTTCCCAACCGGTAGGCGGCGTAATCGTTCCCATTGTCAGCAGAGCGTTTCAGCCAATAGATGCCCTTGGCAGGATCGTGAACGTCAGCATCATCGGAGAGATACAACTTGCCCAATGCGTATTGCGCCGCGTCCAAGTCCTGCTCGGCAGCACGCTCTAATAGCTTTTGTGCTTTGACCGTGTCGGGGATCAGCAGCCCACCGTCACGGTACGCCGTGCCGATGATGTACTGCGCGTGTACGTCACCGTCCTCCGCAAGACGCTCTAACCGCTCCGCAGCTTCATCCCGTTCCACCAACGGAAAGCTCTCATCGTTCGCCACGCTTTGCAGATCCTGACACTCGTAGCTCATGTCATAGGCGCTGATCTGCTCGCCGTTATCCTGCATGTCTGTATCTTCGAAGGAGATTTTGTTCATGCGGATATGCTCCGCTTCTTTTATGACCGCATTCTTAATCTGGCGAAATTCCTTCTGCTGAGACAGCGGCGGGCGTATCCTCTTTTCCGCTTCGGAATAGTAATCCTCCACCTGACATTGCAGCTCCCACCATGTCTGGTAACACGCATCCACGGTGGGCAGCCGCGCCATTTGGTCGACGATCTCATCCACCAGCTTTTTCAAGGGCTTCGGCAGATAGCCGTAGGTTTTCCTGCCACCGACTTGACCGAGCTGTCGCGACAGATTCCAGATCATCTGCTCCGCCTCCTGGTGGATGCAGGTCATCTCCTGCATCCACTTCGCCAATTCCAGCATGGCTTTTCGTGCTTCTGACACCAATTCGTCTCGCGATTTGCTTTTCTGCTCGTAGACATGGAGCAGTTCCTGACGGAAGATCTGGTTGGTGAGCGTGGACTTGATCTGCCGTATCCCATCTTTGGACAGGTATGTCTGATTCGGCTTTGCCGACCACGCCATCATGTGGACATGGGGATGGTTTCCCTCG
>ERZ791837.1384-NODE-1384-length-15828-cov-3.069105_pt1 | contig 15828 bp, 10 predicted proteins | sample MGYA00510292_ERZ791837 | MGnify/ENA primary metagenome ERZ791837 (study PRJEB30046, sample SAMN00715259) | human gut metagenome | study: EMG produced TPA metagenomics assembly of the A metagenome-wide association study of gut microbiota in type 2...
CCCTCAACCCAATTTGCGCCCGGGCAGCTCGGCTTTAGATTTGCCAAAGTCTTACCCATTCCGCTGCCGCCGGAAGTTGCAAACGGAATAACCTTTTTACCGTCTAAGTCAACATTTTCTACAAATGTGTTGATAATTGTTGGAGCAACATACCACCAGATTGGGAAACCGATAAAAATTGTATCGTAATTTGCAAGACTGTTAGGAAGCTGAGCAATCTGCGGACGATAGCTTTTATCGTTCATTTCAACCGAAGAACGGCTGTTTTTGTTTGTCCAGTCGAGGTCGGCTCTTGTGTAAGGCGTCTGCGGCTTGATTTCAAATAAATCTGCGCCTGTTGCCTTTGCGAGTTTTTCTGCCATTGCCTTAGTGTTACCGCTTGGTGAAAAATATGCTATTAACTTTTTCATTATAATCAACCTTTCAAAGAAATTCAGCTTGTATTTAAACTGTATTTATATTATACTCCTTTGTTTTACAAATGTCTAATGCCTATTTCAAATTGCTTGCTATGCCATTTGGTAATCACAAAAAAGCAAGGCGGAAATTAAACCGCCTTGCTTAAATTATTTTTTATTGCATTTTAGCGTGCAGGCTGAGCAATTACCGCCACACTTTGAAATCATCTTATCCTTTTTAGTTTTTCTTACGGCGAGAATAACCAAAAGAGCTACAATTACTAAAATTATAATACTCGGTATATCCATATTCGCCCTCCATTAAGCCAAGCCAAAGGCAAGACCGACTGCGTGAATAAGAAAAGCCACACACCATGCGATTGCGCACTGAATAATAACAGTTGCGACAGCCGCCTTAGTGCTGCCCATTTCTCGCTTTACGGTTGCAATAGCGGCAACGCAAGGAGTGTAAAGCAAAGTAAATACAAGGAATACAGCGGCGGTAAAAGGAGTAAACAATGTACTTACAAGCTCGGCATCTCCGCCCATAAGTACAGTAAGTGTAGACACAACGCTTTCTTTTGCGGTAAAGCCTGTAATGAGAGCTGTTGATACTCGCCAATCGCCAAATCCGAGCGGAGCAAAAATAGGAGCAACCAAGCTGCCAATCATTGCAAGCAGGCTCTGTTCGGGTGATTCGGCAACATTAAATTTTGCGTCAAAGGTCTGCAAAAACCAAATTATAATTGACGCTACAAAAATAATTGTAAATGCCTTTTCTATAAATCCCTTTGCCTTTTCCCAAATGAGATGCACAACGCTCTTTGCCGATGGAAGTCGGTAATTAGGCAGCTCCATTACAAACGGAACAGGCTCGCCCTTGAACTTTGTGCTTTTTAAAATCAAAGCATAAATAATGGCACAAATAATGCCGAATATGTATAGTCCCACCATTACAAGCGCCTGATACTGCCTTGGGAAAAATACGCTTATAATCAGCGAATATATCGGCAGTTTTGCACTGCAACTCATAAACGGAGTGAGCAGGATTGTCATTTTTCTATCTCTTTCGCTTGAGAGTGTTCGTGTTGACATAATTGCAGGAACAGAACAGCCAAAGCCTATAAGCATTGGCACAAAACTTCTGCCCGACAGTCCTATTTTTCTTAACAGCTTATCCATTACAAAGGCAACCCTTGCCATATAACCTGTATCCTCAAGAATAGACAAAAAGAAAAACAGAGTTACGATTGTAGGCAAAAAGCTGATTACACTGCCCACACCGTTGCATATGCCGTCTACCACAAGCGAATGCACAACAGGGTTAATCTGTACGGCGGTGAGTGCGTTGTCTATAAGCGATATAACAGAATCTACGCCTAAACTCATTAGGTCAGAGAGCCATGCGCCCACAAGGTTAAAGGTCATAACGAATATGAGTGCCATAATTGCAATAAAGCAAGGAATAGCGGTATATCTGCCCGTAAGCAATCGGTCAATTTTCATACTTCGCTTATGCTCTTTGCTTTCGTGCGGACGGACAACTGTTTTTTGACACATTTTTTCTATAAAGCTGAATCGCATATTTGAAATGGCGGCCTCTCGGTCAAGTCCCGTTTCATCTTCCATTACGGATACAATGTGCTCAAATGCCTGCTTTTTGTCATCGGTCAGGTTAAGCAGCTTTTCAATAGGCACATCGTTTTCTATCAGCTTTGTTGCGGCAAATCGCAGTGGCAGTCCCGATTGCTTTGCCTCAGGCTCTATCATATGCACTACGGCGTGTATGCAGCGGTGAACCGCTCCGACAGGGTCTTTTTTATCTACACTGTCTGTGCAAAAATCTATTCGCCCCGGCTTTTCCATAAATCTTGCCACATGAAGTGCGTGACTTACAAGCTCGTCTATACCCTCATTTTTTACGGCTGAAATAGGAATAACAGGTATTCCGAGAATTTGCTCAAGCTCGTTTACTCTGATACTTCCGCCGTTTTCTCGCACCTCGTCCATCATATTCAGTGCAAGCACCATAGGAATACCAAGTTCCATAAGCTGCATAGTAAGGCATAAATTTCGCTCAAGGTTTGAGGCGTCTACAATATTTATAATTCCGCTCGGCTTATCTTTTATCAAGAAATCTCGTGTAACTATTTCTTCGCTCGAATACGGCGACAATGAGTAAATACCCGGCAAGTCGGTAACTGTTGCCTCAGGGTGATTTTTAATTGTGCCGTCTTTTCTGTCTACGGTAACACCCGGAAAATTGCCGACGTGCTGATTAGAGCCTGTCAGCCTGTTAAATAAGGTCGTTTTGCCGCAGTTTTGGTTTCCTGCAAGCGCAAATGTAAGTTTGCTGTCTTTCGGCAGTGCTTTGCTTTCATCGTGAATATGATAATCATTTGCCTCGCCAAGTTCGCCTACTCGTGGATGCGGAATAGATTTATGCCTTTGCGGTTTGCTGTCGGCAACAACTTTTCGTTCGTGTATATTTTCAATTTCAATTTTCTTAGCCTCATCAAGTCGGAGCGTAAGCTCATAGCCTCTCACTTCAATTTGAATCGGATCGCCCATCGGCGCTATTTTCTGCAAAGTAATTTCAGTGCCGGGTGTAAGTCCCATATCAAGCAAATGGTGTCTTAATGCTCCGTCACCGCCAACCCTTGTAATAAAAGCACTTTGTTTTGGCTTTAGTTTATCCATTTCCATAAATAATGCCACCCCTATAAATGCAAATGTTCATTTCATTTTTTCATTTCATAATTTTTCTTCCCTTATATTATAATAAACCTTATGCCTATATGCAACCATTTAACAGTTGAAAATTGTAAAAATAAGGAATATAATCTATATAGTATGAATTTATGTGAAACGAAAAGGTGGATTGAATGGAAAAAGAATTAAAAAAGCAAAATCTTGATATGCTCAACGGCAGTATATGGAACAAACTGCCTGTTTTTGCCCTGCCGATTGCGGCAACGGGCATACTCGAACAGCTTTTTAATGCGTCCGATATAGCAATAGTAGGCAACTTTGCACAAACCGACAAAACCGCAGCGGTAGCGGCAGTAGGAGCAAACAGCCCGATTATCGGTCTGATACTGAACTTATTTATCGGCATAGCGCTCGGCGCAAATGTAGTAATAGCAAACGCTATCGGTCGAGATGACAAACAGACGGTGCAAAAAGCCGTGCACACTTCTATGGTAGTGTCGGTAATCGGCGGTGTATTGGTTGCGATAATCGGCGAACTTATAGCCGAGCCGTTGCTTACGGTGCTGAATGTACCCGACGATGTGCTTGAGCTTGCACTGTTGTACTTGAGAATATATTTTCTCGGAATGCCTGTCATACTGCTGTACAACTTTGAGGCGGCGATTTTCAGAAGTATAGGTGAAACCAAAATGCCGCTTATTGCGCTTACGCTGTCGGGAATTTTGAATGTACTGCTTAATCTGTTCTTCGTAATCGTACTTAAAATGTCGGTAAACGGAGTAGCAACCGCAACAGTGCTTGCAAATGTTGTGAGCGCAGGTATTCTTTATATAAAGCTCGTAAAAAGCGACAAATACATAAAAGTAGAATTTAAAAAATTAAGAATAGACGGAAAAGTCTTTGCGAAAATTATGCAGATAGGACTTCCCGCAGGCATACAGAGTGCGGTGTTTGCGGTTGCGAATATTGTAATTCAAGGTGCGATTAACAGCCTCGGCACTGTTGTAATTGCGGCGTCAAGTGCGGCATTCAACATAGAGATTATCGCTTACAATGTGATGAACTCGTTTAGTCAGGCTTGCACAACCTTTGTAGGGCAAAACTTTGGTGCAAATAAAATTGACCGTTGTAAAAAAACTCTTTTTCTTTGTCTTATCGAAGACGCAATTGCATCGGGCACGGCAATACTTATAGTGCTTATAACAGGAAAATTTTTGCTGTCAATATTCAACAACAACCCCGAAGTAATAGAAATAGGCTATACAAGACTTGTAATTATTTTTATAGCTTACATATTCTCAATGCTGTATGAGGTAATGTCGGGATACTTAAGAGGATTCGGATTTTCGCTTGTTCCTGCAATTCTCACTACCGTAGGCGTATGCGTGTTGCGAATAATATGGATAAATACCGTATTCCCCGCAAACAGAACTTTTGTAACGATAATGACCGCTTACCCTGTCAGCTTAGCTACAACGGCAGTGCTGATATTTATAGCGTTGATTATCTACAGTCCGTCAAAAAGATTTGCAAATAAGGGTAAAGAAAAAGCGTAATTGATTGATAAAGCAATCTGCTAAAATATAATTTACCGATATTACTCCAACATTTACTCCAGAACCAAATATAAAAAGCACAACAGCCTCTTGATGTAAAAACACCGAGAGGCTGTTGTTTTATATAAGGGAAATGAGTGGATAGCAAATTAATTTTTAAATGCCGAAAGAATCAGTCTTATACCGTATGTCATAAGCAAAATGCCCATAAACAGTCCGAGTGTTTGCGCTGTGAATATAAGATTAAATATTCCGTATAAGCCTGCAAGCAGTACGAGCACTCCGCATATAAGCGGAAGTACCCATACACTTGAACCTGATTTTTTAACCTTGAATGATGTTGCTATAGAGGAGATTCCGTCTACAATAAGCCATACCGCAAAAATTGCAAGGATTAATATATCAAACATCACTCTTATGCCGGGCATAAACATTGCGAGCACAGACACAACCGCCGCAGCTATGCCTGCTATAAGACCTAAAGTTCCCATTAAAGCTTTTTCTTTATTATTACCGTCGTTGCGTGAAACTGCATACGAAACAATTGAGGAAATTCCCCATAATCCGAGAATTATCGTTACAATCCAACCGACGTTAAGAAATGTAAGTCCGGGATAAAATATGCAATAAATTGACGCAAGAACAGTCAAAATACCCAAAATACAATTAAATACTTTCATAGTCACCTCATATGTTTATTGTGAATAAAAAATAATAATATAACAAATGCAAGCAATGCAATGCACAACAGCAAGGCTATCAGCAAATATGTTTGTGTTCCCGTTACCATACTCGTGTTATCCTGTACGGGTACGGTCGGGACTGTGGAATACGGTTGAGTTGTCGGCGATAAAATGTTAGCCGTAATCTGCGTACTGCCCTCATCCCTTGCCGTTACCGAAACGGTAGCCGTTATAAAGACTGCGGCAATCACCGTACAAACCGCAATTGCGCTAAGCAATTTTTTAAAATCAGTCATTTCATAATCATATTGTTACAATTGAGCTGTGGAATGTCATTGTACCGCTGTAATTGCCTGCAATAGCGTCAAGGTCTTGTCCGTAGAGTGCCTGCTGATTAAGTACAAGTGTACCCTCCTGAACCTGACCCTGTGAATCGGCGCTGAAGGTTGTAAAGTGGAAACCGTTTGCACCCGGAGCACCTGCGTCATTGATAGCGATTTTGTCAGCAACATTATCGTCATTTACTTTTTCCGAATAAATATCATACTTAATTTTGAACGGGTTGGTTGCGTCTTTCTGTGTAATGTAGAACTTATCGTCAATGTCCTGACCGTTAATATAAACAGATACAAAGTTGTTATCGTTAAGTTTAAGCTCTGTTGCAGTCACATCAAAGTTGAGATACTTGTTGCTCTGTGTATCTGTCTGCGGCTGTGCAAGAGTGCCGAAATCAACCATATCGGGAATTGTAATAACATAGCTTACATCTCCCGGTTGTGTACCCTCAATTCTTGCGGTAACTTCCGTGGAAGAATCGGGATTTTCGTTTGTAAGGGTTGCCGCCGATGCGGAAACCACGCCTGTTGCGGCGAGCATAGCCGCCATAATTGCCGATATAAATTTTACTTTTTTCATATAAACACTTCTTTCTTTATTTTTAACCGAATTTATCGGTATTTTACTTAACTTTGAGTGTGAACTCCGATTCTGCCGAATTGAGTTTTTGATGCGAATCGTCAAGAGTTACACATTCATACAAAACCATTGCTTGATACTCGCCTTTCTCAAGCGACTTTGAAAGCGGTACATCTGTAAGACCACTGCCGGGTTCAAGCAAATCCGATTTATAAAGCACAGTTCCGTCGGAAAGCCTTAGCGTTGCGTATAAGCCGCAGGTGTTTGACTTTGGATTGCCGATACTGATGTGCAGAGAGGTATCGCCCACATTCATTTCAGCAGTGCTGTAGCCGGGTATCTGCACGCCTGTTTTTTTGGTATTGTCACTGCCTTTTGAGTTTTCGTCTATGCCTGTATCCCAATCAGTGCGTATCTCCCCTACCACACCCTGTGTGGGTGCGGCAGGTTGAGAGTTTATGTTATTGTAGATTAATACTGCGCTTAGCGCTCCGATTGCAACAATAAGTGCCGCTATAATTGCAATATATATTTTTTTATTTTTCAATGCGTCCTCTTTTCTTCAATACAGCAAAGGCAAGCAAAGCGATAATTGCCGTAAATGAAATTGTATAAATCACGGTTGCGCCCGTCTTTATTGTTGTAATGCATTTACGGTTACGGCTGTAATCGGAAGAGCCGTTAAAAGCATAAGCACACAGGGCAACACTCGAAATACGCTTTGCTTTTTTCTTGATTTTAATAAGAATCTCTCCTTTATGCCCAAGGGTCATTCGAAGCGGGAGTTCGTATGTCGGAGAGTGCAAGATTGCGCCACAAGAACCATTGATCGCCCTTTCTGCGAAGCTCAATCGGGCGAGGTGAGTCCGCTCCCGACGACTGAACCTGAACCTTTGCATAACCCTCGCTCTGATAGGTATATGCATACTCGGAAACGGTTATTTTGTACGGAACATTTGGTGTATAATCGTTATTCACGGATGAACCCTCAAAATACGAGCGAGGAATATATCCCCTGCCCTTGATTCTGTCACGCAAAAACTGAATATCCATCCCGTTCATCGGCTGAGGTCCTTTTAATACATTGAGCATTTCTATTGTGTTTTCCGGACTTTCATCATATTCAAGCAACACAAGCATTGCAAATGCCGCTGTTGAAAGAGGTGACGAAAAGTCAAGCTCCGGCATTTTTTTGAGTTCATCTGCATTTTTCGGATAATCGGCAAATACAAATGTTTTGCTTTTGTACATTGCATTGTTTACTGCTCCCGAAACAGCATTTGAAACATTGTTTTTTACAGTCTGATTTCTCATATTTTTTAAGCTGTCAAATATACCCATAAATAGTCCCTCCTTATTAAAGTGCGTCAAGTGCGGCAGGTTGAGAGTTTATGTTATTGTAGATTAATACTGCGCTTAGCGCTCCGATTGCAACAATAAGTGCCGCTATAATTGCAATATATATTTTTTTATTTTTCAATGCGTCCTCTTTTCTTCAATACAGCAAAGGCAAGCAAAGCGATAATTGCCGTAAATGAAATTGTATAAATCACGGTTGCGCCCGTCTTTATTGTTGTATTGTCAATCTGTGTATTGCCTGTGTTGTTGCCGCCGCTTGACAAGGTTTCCACAAGCGCAAAATCAGTCGGCTGTGATAATGTAAACACTGCTTTTCCGTTTTCAAAAGAGTCGGGCTTTATGTATTTTATGCCGCCGTCGCCGTCAAGTACCGCAAGGCTTACATTTTTGCCGCTTACCGGCAAGGTGAGTTTTAAATTATTGTCACACCAAAATTCCGCAAATGCAGAGTTTCCGTTATTGTCCGAAAGTGTGCCCTTGTAAAAATCAAGAATTTTTCCGTCCTTAATAAGCGACTCGAATTTTTTATACTGTTCGTCATCTGTTGAATAAGCAGTGTAGCTTACATTGAGTGACGAGTGCATATTGCCCGAAAGAGTAATGCCGCTGCCTACAGATTTAACGCTGTACTTTAGGAAGTTGCCTTTGATGTACGGATAACCTCTGTTAAAGTCAGAGCAAATAAAGTTTATGCTGTCATCTGTAACACTGTTTAACTTATCCGCAAGGCTTGCGCTTGCCATTTCAACCGTTCTTTCGTATGCAATATTTGTACTGTCGGCTTTTGCCTGTGAATCCGTGCCTACTGCATTGAGTGAATTTTGTGCTGTGTAAAATACATTCTTGACTGTTACACCGTCAGTTCCCGCAATGCCGTTCAAGCCGACAATCGAACCCTTTGCAGAATTGATTTTGCAAAGTACATTGCCGCAGTTATAGGAGCTTTCGATTTTTCCGCTGTTCTTGCCGACTAAACCGCCTGCAACCGTTGAAGTATCGAGTCCTGTCTTGCCTGTGTTTGCACAACCGTAAATTTCGCCTGTGTTAATTGCCGAAATACCGCCGCACTCGTTGCCCTTTACGATTGAGCAATTTCGTGTGCCTGTAATTTTACCGTTGTTAATACCCGCAACACCGCCGCAGACATCTGCGTTAAGAATCGAGTTAAGCTCCGATGCGTTGATTTTTAAATTTTTGATAAAGATTGTACCCGATACAGCGTTTAAACCGCTTACACAATGGTCAATCACACCGTCATTTACAGCCGCAATTCCGCCGCCTGTTTTTGCACTGCCCTTAAAGTCGCAGTCATAAACAAACAAATCTTTTACAATGCCTTTTTCTCCGATAAATTCAAACAGTCCGCCGTACTCGCCTGCGGAAATATTAAGTGCGCCTATGCTGTAGCCGTTGCCGTCAAATGTGCCGTTAAACGGTTTGTTTTCAGCAACAGAGCCGATTCCCTGTGCCCAGCTTGAATTTTCATCTGCGTAAATATTATTTACAAGAATATAATTCTTGTCGCCGTATCGCTTGTAATCGGTTCTTACAACCTGTGAAAGTTTTACAAGGTCGCTGTAGGTTTTTATAATAAAGTTGCCGTCGTCGTCCTTGTCAAACTCATCGGGTGTTCTCTCAAAGTTTGAATATGTATTGTCAAAGTCCGCATAATAAACCGTACCGCCGTTAAATACGGGGTAATCGTCAGGAGTAAGACCGTTGTCTATGTTCTGATACCAAGCCTGTGTGCCGTTGGTAACACCGTTGTTGAGTTTAAAAGCAACTTCACCGCACTTAAATTCGGAAATCGTTTTTTCGTTTGCCGATAACCCCAACTTGCTGTCTGTACCGAACGGAGTGTTTCCCGTATCTTTGTTGTAATAATTGTTTGCGATATTTGACTTGTTAAAATTCCTTGCCCAACCGATAATTGCGCCGCAATGTCTGCCGCTGTCGTTATCGCTTATCTTTGCGTAATTGTAGCAGTTTTCGATTGTCGGGTTTGTATTGTTAAGGTAGCCGAGAATACCGCCGACATATGCGCCGCTTTGCGTTGCTGTAACTGTGCCTAAGTTTGCGCAGTTTTTAACTCTTGCGCCGCCGTTTGAGTAAGCTATTACGCCGCCGATACAATCGGAAGAATTATTGAGGTGAATGTTTCCGTAGTACATACATTTCTCAATATCTGTTTTATCATTTCCTACAGAGCCGATAATGCCGCCTGCGTGCGTTACCTGCGAACCGTATTTGTCATTATTTATATTTACATAAGAAACTACATTTTTGACAGAACCCAAATTAATGTAGCCGACAACACCGCCGATATGACTTGCGGAATTTTTGACTGTAATATCGCCGTAAACCGTAATATCGGAAACACTGCCCTCATTTACAGAACCGAAAAGTCCTGTGTAATCTGAAGCCTTGCTTATATTAAGATTTAAAATACTGTGTCCTTTGCCGTTAAAATTGCCTTTATAATTATTGACAGGCGCCCATTCCTTATTTTCAAGGTCAATGTTTGCGGCAAGTTCTGCGTTTGCACCTGCATTTTGCTTATCAAAATCAGCATAGCTGTGGTCGCCGTTTACAAGTGATGAGAACCAGAAAAGCTGACCTGCGTTGTTTATCATATACACATCGGTGCTCTTATTATAAACGGCAGGCTGATACTGACCGCAAATTGTGCAAAAGCCCTTTTCATTATATGTATGAGTGTGTTGGGATACAAAGTTTGTCATATAAATTCTTTCGCTTAGCTTTGCGTCAATATAGTTTGCCATAACAAAACCAATGCTTTGTATAGCGCTTGATGTGGCAGGCTGTGACAAAAAGCTGTCCTCCATAAGCGACCTGTTAACTATTCTTGGCTGATTAATATTATCCTTAGCACCCGAATAGTTAAAAAGATAATTTCCTTGCTCGGTATATTTATTCGTAGTAGCATCGGAAATTGTGCTGTAAAAATAAAGGAGTTTTGTATCTGCGTCGCGCTCGCCGTAATTATCCTGTACATAAATATTGCTGTTTCCTACACGAACGGCATTTTTATTAAGAGAATAATCATTATCGTCCCATCTGCTTGCATCCATACCGAAAGCGTCCATTACAGAAAAGCCTAAATCTTTGCTTTCTGCTTTTTTTATGTAACTGTCCGAAAAATCAAGTCTGCGAATAAATACAATTTTTCCTCTTACATCCTTGAGCCTAGGCGAATACTCACTTCCGCCCTTCTGCGGTTTGTAAATCGGATAATTTTTATTATTCAGATATTGCTTTAAAACAATATCACCGATAATTTCGTCGCTGCCGTTTGAATCTCCTTTCAAGGTCATCACGACAGTTTCGTAAGGATGTTCTTTAAGAAAATCTTTGGCAGTGTCCATTATGTTACGCAGAGTCATATCACTGCCGTCCCTGTTGTGGCAGTCGTAATAATTCAATCCGTGAATAATAGTAGGATTACTGTCTTCGTTAATTGATTTTCTTCTGTTAATTCTTATGTCCCATGCTCTTACTCCCGAATTAAGCTGTTCGTCGGGATAAAGCTGCTGACAACATACTTTTGAAACCTGTTCTGCGACATCAGTCATATAAGTTGCGCCTGTGTCATGCGTTCCGGGCATATTAACCTCTGAAAGATACATATCATCAGGCAAATGTGACATCCAATTGCCGCTGTTTATTGCATAGCTTTTATCGGTTTTGTTTTTTACATCTTCGGCAGTATATGAATTTAATGAATTCATGTTAAGAAATTTCAAATCCCACTTAAAAGCTTTTTTTGAAAGAATAAGTTTTACATCATTGTTATCGTTTTTATTTTCATATCCCTCAATCGAAAGATACAGCTTGTTGCCTACATTATAAATGTAATAAACATTAGCTTCGGAATCAACAGGAATAAATCTCCAAAGCTGACTCAAATGATTGTCGCCTAAATTTTCCCAAACATGAATAACAGCCTTATCGGGGTTATTCGTACCGTCTACATCCCATACGGCGTCATACGAGAGTGACGGATCATAAATGTTATACGGAACATTCTCGTTAATATCATAACTTCTCAGTCTGTAAGCTCTTCTTGAGCTGACCCATTCCGCAGTAATTTTAGGAGTTGTGCCGGTGTAATAAAGCTGCAGGCAATTACCTTCAACTTTTGCGTCATTATTTACATTTACATCACTGATATAATCTTTTGGATAAAGCATAAAAACAGGAGCGTTTTCCTGCGGCCTTATTTTATTGGAATCACCGCCGGGAATCTGCTGTTCTCCGAAATTTTCGGATACATCATCCGTAGCCCTAACAACCCACTCTGTTTTTTTAGATGTCAATGCAATTTTTGATTCTTGTTTATAAGCATTATTCTCCGTACCGACATAAAGATTGTTGTTTTTTTGGTCGGTAATTTTAGCAATTATGTAGTATGTATCTGCTTTGTTCGGTACAGGCTCAAATCTGAAATATTGATTATCATTTTTCAATGTGTCGTCCCATTGATGAATAACATTACCTACCTCCGACTTTTTATGTTCAACATCGAGCCATTTTTTAAAATCATCACATTTTATACCGTAATAATCATCTTTTTGCTGAAGCTTCATCTTACATTGCTTACCGCCGAGATAATCAAGATGAGCTACATTTGCTCCATATCCTGTACCGTTGATGTTCCAACGGAACTCGTTGCGGGCAAGCGGCTTATCGGTGTAATTATCAGGCAAATTAAGATAAATATAATACAGCTTGGCTGTATCAAACTTTGCCGATTTTGAGGCGTCCATACTTTTTGGCTCTGCCGCATTTGCAGTCACTGCAAAAGTGCCGAGCGTAATAATCGCTGTGAGCAGCAGTGCCGTGAACGATTTAGTCAGTCTGATTGCTTTGTTCATTTGTTTCCCTTCTTTAACAATATTTTTATTTTTTATAATTATACCTATATTTTGCGGTTTATTCTATACAAATAGCACGAATTGCAGAAATCCGTCACAAATTGATATGCAAAGACAAGATTTTTACAAAAAAATGTGGTACAATGTTGAATATAGTTATATCATACCGAGGGGATTACAATGCGCATTGCTGTTATTGACGATCTGAAAAGTGACAGACAATTGCTGATAAGCAGGCTTAACAAGTTACTTTCGGATAATAGCATTAACGGAGAAATATACGAATTTGAAAAAGGAATTGATTTTATAAATGCCTCAAAGCAAACAGCATTTGAAGTTGCATTTATGGATATTTACATAGATAAAGAAAACGGAATAGAAATTTCAAAACTGCTTAGAGAATTTGATAAGGAATGTATCCTGATTTTTACAACCACTTCGTCGGACTACGCACTCGAGGGCTTTAAAGTAAGGGCATTTGACTACCTTGTCAAACCATATACGACAGATGAACTTAAAATTGCATTTACGGATATTTTAAACCGCCTGCCGTCATCGGACAAATATATAGAAGTAAAAGTAATCGGCGGCACACAGAGAATCAGGCTGAATGAAATAATCTACGCCGAACATTTTAAGCACTGCATCAATATATACAAAAGCGACTGTGCAACCACCGTGGTTCGCAGTACATTTGCGGAGTTTGGCAAACAGCTTGAAAGCGACGAAAGATTTTTTATGTGCAACCGTGGAGTAATTCTTAATTTTGATTACGCAAGCGATTTTGACGGAACGGAATTTATACTGAACAACGGAGTGAGAATTTCGGTCAGCCGAAGTCTTACAAAATCCGCAAAAAGTCGGTTCGCCGATTTTATCTTTAACAAGAGGTGATATTGTGACGGAAATGCTACGACCTATGCTTGAGCTTGCCGTGCTGATACCCGGCACTTTACTTGCATACCTGCCTATGAAACAGCATTTAAAAATAAAAATGGGCGCATTGACGGCAATTTGGCTGTCAACACTCCTTATGCTTTGCATAGTGGGCGGACTGTTTTGTTATTCGTTTGAAATAAAAACAATTTCTTTAATCCTGCCTGCCTTTATGCTTATGAGCGTTGCCTACTGCGCAACGCTTAGGACATCTATATTGAAATCCGCAAATATCGCACTTGCCGTGTGCGGCGTTTATGCCTGCCTTGCAAGCATAACACGAGCCATTGACTCAATAGTTTATCCTAAAAATATCGAGCCTTGGTTCGGGCTTACAGGCGGAATTGTTTTCAATATTTTTTGCTGGATATTTGTAATGCTTGCGTTTTACCCTGCCTCTCACGCAGTATGTGACCTAATAGACGACGAAAACATTGCTCACACATGGTATGTGTTCTGGATATTGCCCGCTGTTTTTATCACCATAAACATATTTATAATACCGTGGAATCCAAACATTCTGCATACAGGAAGAATTATGCAGGGATATATTGTAATCTGTTGTACGATGCTCGGTTTGCTTTTGCTTTTTTACGCTCTGTTTTACATAATGGCAAAAAGCCTTAATAACAATCACAAGCTCACACAGGAAAACACAATTCTGTATATGCAGCAGGAGCAGTACAACACGCTTAATAAGGCGATTGAAGAAACCCGACATGCCCGTCACGATATGCGGCATCATCTGTCGATTCTTAATTCGTTTGTCAAACGAAAAGATTGGGCAGACCTTGAAAATTATTTAAGCAAAATGAGCAAGAGTATTCCGAGTTCGGAACTCAAGCTGTGCGAAAACAATGCGATTGACGGAGTAGCGGGGCATTATTATCATAGGTATAAAGATTTGGAAATACCGTGTGTATTCAAGCTTGAACTTCCAAAAGAACTTTCCATATCTGAAATTGATATTTGCCTTGTGCTCTCTAATTTGCTTGAAAATGCGCTTGAGGCAAGTATGCGAACCGCACCCGACAAACGAAGAATAACCGTGTTTGCAAGAATGCACTCGGATAATGTAGTGCTTATTAAAGTAGAAAACTTCTACAACGGAGTTGTAAAAGAAAAGAACGGAATTTTTGAATCAAGCAAACACAGCGGCGAAGGCATCGGCACACAATCCGTCCGCCGCATAGCCGAAAAGGGCGGCGGCTACTGCCGTTTCACGCAAAAAGACGGCATCTTCACCGCCGATGTAATGCTTAGAGGAAATAGTAAATAGTTACAGGAAAATAAAAAGCACAGACTTTCGTTATTTTGAAAAGCCTGTGCTTTTTAATTTTTAATACTGAATTTTATTCATATCACCTTATCCTTACCGCAAGAACCGTTTTTCAAATTTTCCGGTAAAAATCGTTTATTATGATTTTGTGAAGATTTTAATATTTTGTTAAAAGCTGAAATTATATTACTTGAATCGTTGCACTCAAACCAAGTGTGTCCAACAGTTTTTGCGAGTTTATATTTGCCGAATTTTTGAAATTCTGAAATCAAACAGTCGGATTGTTCTTTACAGGTAAAAGCGTATTCAGTTGATATAAGCACAAACTTCTCTTTAAATTTGTGCTGCACATCCCAATCTCTGTCCCAAAGATGCTTATTATCGTGAACTTCATTATTCGGTTTCGGACTGAAATTCATATTATTAGTTTCGTAAAACCCATTATTATCGGGTATATAAATTTTATCTTTTCTTTTTTCGGAAACATCGGAAAAGTATTCACAAAAAGTTTTCACATCAGTTATCTTAGCAATATAAATTATTCTGTCAGCCGTAAAATATTTATTATTTTTCGACAACTGCGTTCCTGAAATTCCGACAATCCATATTGAATCGTTTTGAGCTTTATTTTTTATTTCATTAAATCTATACCCTATAACTCGGCGCATATCTCTTTTGCATATAGCGAGGGATAAATAATCACCGTCATAACACGGAGCAGTACCTCCAAAATGAGTTAATCTATACGAATATATGTAAGCGTTATTCATTTATTATACCTCGTAACTATAAATTTTTATAAAAGGAAAAGAGCAGTTAAAAACTACTCTTTTGGTGCAGGTAACAGGACTTGAACCTGCATGAAATTGCTTTCATATGGACCTGAACCATACGCGTCTGCCAATTCCGCCATACCTGCATATTTATTAATTTGTGTTCTTGCGACTGGTTAGTCTGCCTACAAAATCTATTAAAATAGATTTTGCATAAGTTCGTATTGCCAAATCACAGATTTGGATACTCACTTAAATTCCGCCATACCTGCATATTTATTAATTTGTGTTCTTGCGACAGGTTAGCGATACTCAAAAATAT
>ERZ791837.1395-NODE-1395-length-15719-cov-11.127426_pt1 | contig 15719 bp, 14 predicted proteins | sample MGYA00510292_ERZ791837 | MGnify/ENA primary metagenome ERZ791837 (study PRJEB30046, sample SAMN00715259) | human gut metagenome | study: EMG produced TPA metagenomics assembly of the A metagenome-wide association study of gut microbiota in type 2...
AGTGAAGCGTCAGGGAGTTGAAGTGATGATTGCATTGGATATTTCCAATTCGATGTTAGCGCAAGATGTGCAGCCCAGCCGGTTGCAGAAGGCGAAGAGACTGGTGGCACAGTTGGTGGATAAAATGGAAAATGATAAGGTAGGTATGATTGTATTTGCAGGTGATGCATTTACGCAACTTCCTATCACAAGTGATTATATATCAGCCAAGATGTTTTTGGAATCCATTGATCCGTCATTGATTTCTAAACAAGGTACGGCAATTGGGGCAGCCATTAATTTAGCCTCCCGCAGTTTTACGCCTCAAGAAGGTGTAGGGCGTGCGGTGATTGTCATAACTGATGGTGAAAACCATGAAGGTGGTGCGGTAGAAGCAGCCAAAGCTGCTGCCGAGAAAGGTATTCAGGTGAATGTACTTGGTGTGGGTATGCCCGAAGGAGCACCTATTCCGGCGGAAGGAACCAATGATTATCGTCGTGACCGTGACGGGAATGTGATTGTAACCCGCCTGAACGAACAGATGTGTCAGGAGATAGCGAAGGCCGGTAATGGTATTTATGTGCGTGTAGACAACACAAACGGCGCTCAAAAGGCGATTAGTCAGGAAGTCAATAAAATGGCGAAGGCTGATGTGGAAACACAGGTATATACAGAATTCAATGAGCAATTCCAGGCTGTGGCATGGATTATTTTATTGTTATTATTGGCTGAAATGCTGATATTGGAACGTAAGAACCCTTTGTTCCGTAATATTCATTTATTTTCCAATAAGAAATGATGCGTATGTTACAGAAGAGATATATAGGATTGGTTTTACTGCTGTTGATGGCAGTTACGGCTTCGGCTCAAAAAGCCGAACGTGATTTTATTCGTAAAGGAAACCGCTTTTTCAAAGACAGCGTGTATGTTAATGCTGAAGTGAATTACCGTAAGGCATTGGAAGTGAACCCTCAGTCTACAGTTTCTATGTTTAATCTTGGAAATACACTGGCGCAGCAGAATAAGTTGCAAGAGGCTATGGAACAATATGTTGCTGCCACGAAAATGGAAAAGAACAAGGATGGATTGGCTCAGATTTATCATAATATGGGAGTGATTTTTCAGTCGCAAAAGGATTATGCAAAGGCGGTAGAAGCATACAAACAGTCATTGCGTAATAATCCGAAGGATGATGAAACACGTTATAATTTGGCTTTGGCTCAGAAGATGTTGAAAGACCAGCAGCAGAACCAGCAAAATCAAGATCAAAATCAACAGCAGCAGAAGCAAGATCAACAAGAGGATAAGCAAGAGCAGAATAAAGACCAGCAACAGAATAAAGATCAGCAACAACCACCTCAGCCGCAGAAAAAGGACAATGAGATGTCTAAAGAAAATGCCGAACAACTTTTGAATTCTGTGATGCAGGATGAAAAAGACGTACAGGATAAGGTTAAAAAACAGCAAGTTATCCAAGGTGGTCGTTTAGAAAAGGATTGGTAATAAATATAATAAGAAATATATATGAGAAAAATAGTTTTCTTATGGATGGCACTGATGATAGTCAGTATACATGCTTTTGCCGATGGTAAGGTATCGTTTACTGCGTCTGCCCCTGATGCTGTGGCGGTAGGTGATCAGTTCAGGCTATCATATACAGTGACTACACAGAAAGTGAGGGACTTCCGGACTCCTTCCATAAAAGGATTTGATGTGCTTATGGGGCCGAGTCGTTCCCAACAAAAAAGTGTACAGATTATTAATGGGGAAACAACCTCTACCAGCAGATTTACATACATTTTAATGGCTACTGCAGAGGGGAGTTTTACTATTCCAGGGGCCACTATAACGGCTGAAGGTAACCAGATGGTTTCCAATTCTGTACACATAAATGTACTTCCTGCCGACCAAGCGGGCGGGGGAGCTTCCGGAAATGGTGGAAGACAAAGCGGTTCGACAAGCCGTGCTTCATCAGGAACGTCAGTTTCAAATAGTGATTTGTTTATTACTGCTACGGCCAGTAAGACAAATTTATATGAGCAAGAGGCGTTCTTGTTGACGTATAAGATATATACTTTAGTGGATTTGCGTGGTTTTGATAATGTGAAACTTCCTGATTTTAAGGGTTTTCATTCGCAAGAAGTAGAACTGCCTAATGACCGCAAGTGGAGCCTTGAACATTATAAAGGAAGAAACTATCAAACAACTGTATATCGCCAATTTGTACTATTTCCGCAACAATCGGGAAAGATAACCATCGATGCGGCGCGCTTTGACGCATCGATAGCTAAAGCTACTCATGTAGACGATCCTTTTGAGGCATTTTTCAATGGTGGTAATAATTATGTGGAAGTAAAGAAAACGTTAGTGACTCCTCAATTGACAGTTGACGTGAAAGCTTTACCGGAAGGTAAGCCCGCAGGGTTCTCTGGCGGAGTGGGAGAGTTCAGTATTTCTTCTTCTATAAATAGCACGAATGTTAAAACAAATGATGCTGTTACAGTGAAGCTTGTTATTTCCGGTACAGGTAATTTGAAATTAATTTCTACTCCGGAAGTAAAATTCCCTGAAGACTTTGAAGTATATGATCCGAAAGTTGATAATAAGTTCCGTTTGACAAATGCCGGGCTTTCAGGTAGCCAGGTAATTGAGTATCTTGCTATTCCCCGTAATGCGGGAACGTATAAGGTTCCGGCTGTGAAGTTCAGTTATTTTGATATTAAATCTCGGGAATATAAGACTTTAACAACCGAGGAATATGAGCTTCATGTTGAAAAAGGTAGCGGTAATGCCGCTCAAACTATTGCCAACTTCACTAATAAGGAAGATTTAAAGGTTCTGAATGAGGATATACGTTATATTAAGCAGAATAACGTGACGCTTTCTCAGAAGGGTGACTTTTTCTTTGGCTCTTTGCTTTGCTGGTTATTCTATATTGTGCCTGGTATTGCATTTATCCTATTCTTTGTTATTTATCGTAAACAAATTGCTGCCAATGCCAATGTTGCTAAAATGCGTACGAAGAAAGCAAATAAGGCTGCTGTGAAACGTATGAAGTTAGCGGGGAAATTGTTGGCAGATAACAAGAAAGATGCATTTTATGATGAAGTATTGAAAGCATTGTGGGGATATATTAGCGATAAATTGAGTATTCCGGTTTCACGTTTATCTAAAGATAATGTCGAGGGAGAGCTTCGCAATTACGGTGTTGATGATGCACTGATAAAAGATTTCCTTGATGCATTGAACAATTGTGAGTTTGCCCGTTTTGCTCCCGGAGATGATAATCAGGCTATGGATAAAGTTTATTCAGATTCTTTGGAAGTTATCAGTAAAATGGAAAATTCTATAAAACATTAAATTGGGAGGATGTATAATGATGAAGAAAGTAATATCCTTAGTATTTGGTCTACTGATAGGATTAGCTGTTTGGGCGCAAGGAACGGCAGATACTTCGGCTTCTGCCAAAGATTCTGTGTCTATAGGTTCGCATACGGAATTTTCTGCAACTAAATCAGCTGACAATGTTACGAAAGCACAAGGTGACAGTGCATATATGCGTAATGATTATGCTTCTGCCATTCAAATATACGAGAGCTTATTGAAAAAAGGTGAAGCCGCTGAAGTTTATTATAATTTGGGTAATAGCTATTATAAAGCAGACGATATAGCAAAGGCAATTTTAAATTATGAACGCGCTTTGTTATTGCAACCGGGTAATGCAGATATTCGCGCTAATTTGGAAATAGCACGTTCCAAGACGATAGATAAGGTAGTTTCTGTACCTGATATATTTTTTGTAGCTTGGGTTAAGTCATTGACAAATTGTTTAAGTGTAGATGCTTGGGCTAAATTAGGTATTGTGTTTTTTATTCTTTTGCTTATCTCGTTTTCCCTATTCTTTTTTTCCAAACAGATTATCTGGAAAAAAAGCGGGTTTATAGCAGGAATTCTATTTTTGGTATTTACTGTATTAAGTAATATTTTTGCTTCGGAGCAGAAAAGTGAATTACTGGATAGGAATGATGCAATAGTCTTGTCTCCCAGTGTTACAGTACGGAGTACTCCTAGTGAAAGTGGTACTGGTTTATTCGTTCTGCATGAAGGGCATAAAATTGAAATTAAAGATAATTCCATGCGCGAATGGAAAGAGATTCGCTTGGAAGATGGTAAGGTAGGGTGGATTCCTGCTTCTGCAATAGAAGTGATTTAAGAGTATCCATTGCTAAATATAGAAGCCCGTATGAAATAAAGGAAACTATTTCCTTTTACTTCATACGGGTTCTTTTTGTATTTATGAGAATGTTAAACATATAATGGAAAAATACAGATAAATAGTTTGTTTTATCTTTTTTTTTCCTTAAGTTTATAGCGTGATAAAGAAATAACAAAGTATTAACCATTAAATTTATGAATATGAGAACGATAACATTTAATGAACTCCGTAAGATTAAAGACTCATTACCTAGTGGTAGTATGCATAGAATAGCCGATGAACTTGGACTTAATGTTGACACTGTAAGAAATTTCTTTGGCGGTCATAACTTTAAGGAGGGTAAAAGTGTTGGAATTCACTTAGAACCCGGTCCGGATGGCGGTTTAGTAATGATTGATGATACTACTGTTCTTGATCGGGCTTTAAAAATTTTAGATGAAATGGCAGGTGAAACTGCTGAACCTGTTCAGGCTTAAGAAAAGAAAGTAAAGAAGGATCCCAATTGCTGAGAAACAATTGGGATTTCTTGTTTGTTTTGTAAATAAATATAATAGACGACTTATGGAAGATAAATTAGTTACATTAGCGATTCTTACGTATGCTAAGGCACAAATACTAAAGAATGTTCTCGAAAATGAAGGTATTGAGACTTACATTCATAATGTAAATCAAATACAGCCGGTTGTATCTTCCGGTGTGCGTGTTCGCATAAAAGAAAGCGACTTACCGCATGCTTTGAAAATTACGGAAAGCTCGGCATGGTTGTCCGAAGAAGTAGTGGGAGAGAAGATGCCCCAAATAGAGAAAGGCAGTAATAAGGTCTTGATTCCTGTCGATTTTTCAAGTTATTCATTGAAAGCGTGTGAGTTCGGTTTTAATTTTGCAAAAAACATAGATGCTGAAGTTGTTTTGCTTCATGTATATTTTACACCTATCTATGCGACTTCATTGCCATACGGTGATGTTTTTAACTATCAGTTGAGTGATGAAGAGAATGTCCGGAATATATTGCAGAAAGTACATTCGGATTTGAATGCTTTGTCCGATAAAGTAAAAGCTAAAGTTACATCCGGAGAGTTTCCTGATATAAAATACACTTGCGTATTGAGAGAAGGCATTCCAGAAGAAGAGATATTACGCTATTCTAAAGAAAATCGTCCGAGAATTATCATCATGGGAACGCGTGGTAAGAATCAGAAAGATATTGATTTGATTGGTAGTGTAACCGCTGAAGTTATCGAGCGTAGTCGCGTACCGGTTTTAGCCATTCCGGAGAATACACCGTTCAAAGAATTTAACGCTGTAAAACGTATTGCATTTATTACGAATTTTGACCAGCGCGACTTGATAGCTTTTGATTCATTAATCAATAGTTTAAAGCCATTTTGTTTCTCAGTTTCTTTAATACACTTAGCTGATGTAAAAGACACTTGGAATGAGATAAAGTTGGGTGGCATTAAAGAGTATTTCCAAAAACAGTATCCGCAATTGGAAATTCATTATGATGTAGTGAAGAATGATGACTTCCTTAATAGCTTGGATGAATATATTAAAACTAATCACATAGATATTATTACATTGACATCATATAAGCGAAATATATTTTCTCGTTTGTTTAATCCAGGAATTGCCAGAAAAATGATTTTCCATTCTGATACACCATTGCTGGTTATCTATGGGCGGCCTAATTGAAATGATAATTTTAATCTGTCTAGGTAAGGATGTGGGCTACCGCTAAATGCTGAATTAGTTTTAGTGGAGTCCACTTATTTTTTATCTTTTCATGGTTATACTATTACATGTCCCATTTCCTATGTTTAAGATGTAATATCAATAGAATGTTTAATATACTTTCACAAATGTGATATTGTATTTAACATAATAATACACAGATACATTAAAAACGACAGATTCTATAAGTTATCCGGTAAAATCCGTCAAGAAAATACACCTGCAGGTGAAGAATAGGCCGACCATTCAGAAGAATGTCCGCACCGTCAAACTGATATAACCGCACAACGGATAGGTGTTGTAGGAAATCGAATATCTCCATAAGGTCATGAAAGGGGATAGGACACCATTTTATTGAGTAATTCATAGGCCTGTCATTTTTCGTATAATAGGACAAGAAGAAAGACGGTCGAAAACATTAATCGACCGCCCTTCGGGAAAATGACTTAGGTTTCACTTACGATTTAAATAGCGTATAATAGCATTCAATAAGCGAACCAAGCAAATACAAATAGGAATGAAAACAAACAAAAACAATAATATCCACATAATAACATAATTTAAAGTTACAATGCAAATATAAAAATTACATTCAAGGTTTAACGCCTAAACTTTCAAGAAAACGCGCACCAGTCTTAAATAAGCCAATTTTATCAGTGTTATAAATAGCATCAAAAACAGACTCACGAATTAATCTAACACGATTTTTATACGTTTCCGACTGGAATTGATTATCCATTTGTTTAGAAGTATTCTCCAATTGAGCGTTTACAGTATTAGCCTGTTCAGTCCAATACTTTTGATTAGTCAACTGTGTACGGGCCATAGTTTCCGCAAGTTTTTCAATTTCATGCCGGGCTTGCTTATCCGTCAAATTCTTTTGCGAGTACCGAAACGCAATATCGGCAGCACCTTGCGCAAGCTGGAGTCTTTGCGCTTGTGGCAAGAAAGATAGTTCTTGTTGGCGCATAAGATTTTCAGTAACGGCCAATTGCGTACGGGCTTTGCTTTCAGAAATATTCTGTTCATTTACTGCCATGTTCGACGTTTTCAGATTGTTATCGAAATCAGCGATAAGCTTATCCAAAGCTAAGCGGGCCTCTTTCGTTTTGGCTTCCGTCTTCATTTGAAGTATCTGCGCCATAGCTTTTCCGGCAATATATTTACCCTCGATACGCAAGTTATCCGCTTGTGCTTCTTTTACCTTACGGTCGGGCATAGAGGACAGCACGTCAATAGCGCGACCAAGTCCGGCAGTGATACCGGAATAATCAGCAGAGTAGGGGGTAGCGGTAGGCGGTGTAACACCTGGCGAAGATGGAGCACCGCCAGAGGGGGCAGAACCACCTTGCGCAACACCAGCAGAACCGCCACTCATCATTAAATAAGGATTAAGTCCAGCAGCTTCAAGGCGTTCACGTTGGGCAGAAGCCGAGTTATACTCTTTCTGGTCATTATATAATTTCCAAGAATTTTCCTTTGCATCATTATAAAATTTCCATTGGTCGCCGAGTTGTTGCTGGTACATTTCCTTATTGTAAGCGACCTGTTTGTCAAACATTTTTTCATTGAACGCGTTGTTCATTTGCGCAATATCTTTATTTGCGGCATTTTGAGCGGCAGTAGAACCCATGCCGCCAATAAGAGAAGCACCGGCACCAATACCGGCAACAGTTGCAGCAGCTCCCATAATTGTATAATTTTTTCGTTTAACATAAGATTTTTAATTTTTATTTGGGCGTCCGGGCGGGCTATCCGCTCAAACAAATTCGCTTCGCGAATACTCGCTCCTATCCCTGACGCGCTTCACTACGTTACGCAATGCATTCCGGCGTCATCCGAGATGACAGAGCGGTGTTCGCGCTCCCGCGCTCACGAATTATAAATTTTTCCTTATCTCTCAAGATGTGCAAAGATAAAGTAGGGCTAAAATATCCGTTTATCAACCTGTACCAAAAATCGTTAAATATACGCGCGCGTAAACGCACACGCACATTTAACAATTTTTACTACAGAACGCCAAACGTATATTTTTTCCCTGCATTGCTTTTTTGCACGTCTCGAAAGAAAAGGAAAAAAATATATTTAGGGTTCTTGAGTCGAGTCTACCTGATACGGGGCAGGTTGTTCAGCTTGCTTTTCGGCGGCAGCAGCTACTATCATCTCATCCTGCGAACTCATCAGATATTGAGACCATGCCATCAGCTCAGAGGGTGACTGTATAAACCGTGATTTCACAAAACTGCACAATTGGTCGTCACTCAACTTAGAGCGCAATTCACGCATTTTAGGCTCATTCACCGAAAGGTTCTCAAAATAAGATAGTAAGCGGTCCTTACTCATGCGGTCTAATCGTTGCTGATTGAACAACATATAAATATCCGAAGTAAGGATAATAGTTTCTACACCGTTAACCTCTAACTTTTCAACACAAAATTCATTAACAGGACTCGCCTCTATAAACTCACTTTGAGACAATTCCGTAGCAGTAACCAAAGAAGGATTAACAGATTCCTGATAAGATTCTAAACGTCTTTTAGCATACCACATAATAAAATATATTTATAAATTAGTAAATATGTACGATTTTGCATAAAATATGTATAATTTTATACGCTAATAAGGTAAACCATCCGTATCAAGATTACGGACTACCTTAATATCAAAGAATGAACTACACAAAAATTGGTCTGTAGAGATTTCACTGTTAACAGCAACAGCAAATAACGGATTCAGACAATTAGGATTTACTTTAAAAAATGTATAGTTCATAGGAGCAGCAGACGGTGAAGGTTGGTTAACAGGGTCTTTCGCTCCTAACTGAGACAAAATAGAATTCTCACTATAAGAAATAACCCAATGAGAAAGAGTATTAGAAAAACCACCGATGGAACAATCTAAAGACGTCTTATAATCAATATACCGAGGAGCATAACCAATCCCGGAATCAGCGTATTCCGAAAAATCCTCCGCAGGCGGATTAATCATTTTCCGAAGAGGAACAAACTCCATACCTACGCGGTCAAACTCAGGAATAGCATAATCAGCAGCATGAACCTTAGTAAATGCACTATTCAACAAAGTAGCCGTATAATCAAGCAAAGGCAAACAATGATAAATACACATAAGAAGACCATATTTACCACCGGAATTAAAGTTAATCACACCATTCGAAACGCCTGTACCTTTACCGGCAATATCAGCACCGTTTTCACCTGTAATATTAGTATTCACAACCTCGTTAATATCAAGACTCGAACTGATACCACCAAGATAGGTACAAAGTTCAGAAAGACCATCACCAACAGAAACACCCCAGTGTTTCTCTATCTGGTCTTTATAATCCTTATTACCTGACTGCGTAATCTCTTTCCATTTCTGTAAGAATTCAGCCTGACGAAGTGCAAGAATAGTAAAGCCTGTTTGCTCATCAGCGGGCGGAATCTTACCAACAGAAACAGCGGACAAATCACCGTATTGTGGATGAGGAACAACACCGTGAAACAAATCTTTTTGCCAATTACAATAGCGCAAATCAAACAAATTGTAATTCTGCACAACCTTAGACGACGAACCACCAGTAATAAAACTATCTATAGACATATTCGATGTTCCGTCCATATAATCAACATTAAAGGTAGACGGTGAAATACGTTCCCATTGACTATCACGATAATAATCCGCATATATCTTTTGATAAGCCAACAAACCAAAAATATTAAAAGTAAGGTTAGACATTAAAGGCAAAGAAGTCCAAGTATCACCACCTTTAGGAGTATAAGCATAAAAATTACCATAGCCAAGATATTCCAAAAGTTTAGCCGTACATTCAGAACGTGAATAGTTAAAATAATTTCTATCATAGCTCTTATACGTAGTTCCAAAAGCTGCAAGATAATCAGAAATCGCCTTAGCAGTAACGGATGGCATAACACCGTCTAAAAGAAAATTCTGTGTAGGGTCAAGTGATACAGCATGTTGCGGATTGTCATACATTTGTGTCAACACCGTATTAGCCTTGTTCCAAAGCAAATCATAAGGTACAAAATAGAAATCGTAATACTCACGAATACGAGCGAATGCAGCCGTATTAATAGGCTGTGTACGAGTAAAGGACTTAAGGTTAATTTTAAAGCTATCACCTGGAAGCACCTCTTTTACCATAACGGGAAGAAGTTCACCAGCTTTAGCAGTGAAATTTTTCTTAAACGAAAGGTCGAAACCATTTCGGGAAGTCTTGTTTCTAAGACTTTTTAGAGACATAATATTTGCCATAACAACACAATTAAAGGTTAATACTATTCATTTTCATTAATGAAAATCTTATTCAAATCATTCAGTTTCTTATGCTTGATACGGTCATTAAACAGTTTAGATACCTGCGTAGAATATTGGGTATATACAGGTGTCTTCTTATACAATTCCATATCAGTACGGAAATTATCATAGAAATAGGGGTATATAGTGTTTTCCCATTCGTCAGACAGCAAATCACCATCACCGTAGAAATCTTCATTTTCAAAGAAAAGCTTTTGAGACTCGAAGAAATCAGTAAGGTGCATATAATCCAATTGACTATAAAATTCTTCAATAAGCTTCAACTTACGTTGCTGCTCCGACAAGGTAGGCCTATCGCAAACAGTATATAAGAAGTGCTTAGAAAGGAGAAGTTCACCGTAGACACGATGAGCATACCTATCAAATTCGATACTATCCAATGGATGATTAACTACTTCTGCATCATAGAAATACTTACAAAGGTCATAAAGTTGTCGTTGCTCATGCAGAGCACCACTATCAAACAAATCCAAACAATAAGATGATTTATTCAGATGGAACAGATAAACAAATGTAGCTACTTCTTTCGCCAACGCGAATGTTGTTTCACAGGACGGGAATAGATGCCGCGCCGTATCATAGATTCGGTAGCTATAAGCACGTTCGTGTGTAGATTTATCAATGTATCCTCGACATTTGGGATAGAAGTAAGAGTAAGCCGACCGCCACAAGTCAAACTCTTTAAATTTTCCATTGAGTACGAGGCTTCTTTTAATAAAGTCGCGAGGGGTAAGCGCATATACTTTCGAGCGTTGACCTTGCAAAAAGCCTTGACCCAGCCTTTGAGAATGTAGGCTGAATGGACAGACGGAACGCATTTTAAGAACTTCGGGTACAAGCACACTGCTGTTAACATAACCCGCAACGTATGATGAGCACTTTCCTTCGGAAACTTGAACGTCGATACGACCAAGGGACCATGCTTCAGATACAGCCTTTGAACATATTTGTAAGGCTTCTTCTGAGTTGAGGAATAATAAGAGATGATAATGCGGGCGGAAGTGTACGGGTCCGTATTCGCCAACGGCATAGTAACGCACTTTCTCTTTGGGCAATCGTTTAGTAACATAGTAACGAAATCTTTTTAAAAATAATTGTAAATCAGTCTTTCTAAGGTAGGGGATAGAACCACATAGATTGAACTTCTGTTGAAGCAATTCCAATTGCGAGGGCTCAGACTCAAATACACCAAGACTTTCACTTGTTTCAAAGTCTACCAAATCATAACGGCACAACAGACCGAAATCAGTATTATCGCCCAGATACATAGGAGTGGCAACAGGCAGATAGCTGGGAGCGTAAGTGAGAGTAACAAAAACGGTATACATAGAACAATAGCTTTCTAAATCACATTGGAACGCGTAACGGGAGTTTTTAGCAAGAATGCAAGCTTTACACTTTCCACAAGGAACGGTCATACACTCATGCGTATAAGGATTAACTATCCTTTGAGGATGGAGACACTTACAAAAAGGATTAAATAACGCCATTACTTATAATTAACATCAACTTTTGTACTATCCACAGAGGTAGCCTGTGACTGTTCTGTAGATTGGGTACTGTTCATATTGTTTTTACTGATACTCATAGACATAGTGCATGAGATACAAAGCCATAAGGCGGCAATAGCTAATACCGCCTTGACTATAATTTCAAGAGTTTTGTAAATTTTCTGGTTGTCCATAACTGAAAATTTAAAGGTTAATAATCTATTGTTTCATAACTTAAAAAAGTCCAACCATAAGCAAGCGCATAAGCTTTAAAAACATCAGAAGCCTCAATAAGGGAACAATCCTTAAATGTTTTCACATGGAAACACTCGTTAAAGTCCGCGTAACGAACGATTACCTTGCGGTACTTCTTTGAATACTGTTTTAAAAAAGAATGCGCCATAACTTTTGTAATTAGTTACAGCGCAAACGTAATGAAAAAAAATGTAAATGGTGTAATATCAATATTATGTTTAATATATAGCACCATAAACTAAAATAAACCTTTATCCTTCTCTAATTTGGAAAAAATTATACCAAAGATAGCTTGAATATGTAAGCTATCTTTGGTAATAGTAGCAATTCAATTATTGCATCAATTTTTCTATTTCATCAAATTCAGGACCCATTTGTAAGTTATAATAAACTCTGTATAATCCATTTAGCCACAAATCTTTCTGTTCAGGTTTCAGTTCTCTTGCTTTTTCATAATTAGGTCTTGCCTTTTCATAGAAAACTTTCAGTGTAGCTTGGTCTTCTTTGTATTTTGGATTATTGACATCAGTAGTAGCTTTTTCAGAGAAATCCTGAGCTTGCAGGCAATAGATTAAGCCCAAGTTGGAATATGCTTCTGCATAGTTAGGATCTACTTCAATGGTTTTGTTGTAGAATTCAATGGCTTTTTCATAATCTTTCATGTTATGATAAAGGTATCCTTTTACGTACAAATAGAATGTGTTATTAGGATCTTTAGCCAACATATCATCTGCAAACTGCATTGCTTCGTCAAACTTATTATTATTGCTATAATAATCAATCAGATGTCCAAAGAAGAATGAATGTTCAGGATACTTTTGAATACCATCTTTTAAGGAAGCGATCCACTTGACAGTATCACCTTGAGCTTTCAATGCTGTAGAAATAAATTCCATGGCATATTTACCCACTTCTTTGTCCTCCTTTGCATAAGGTGCATATTTCAACACGCTTGGATAATCTTCCATTTTGGCTGCAGCTAAGCTTGCATAATAAGCAATTTGGGGCAATACAGTATCTGTTTGAAGCAGATTCTCCTTTTCAAACATAGGATTGATGGCAATGTCTACATAAGTTGCGAAGAAATCCAAAGCCTCTTTATTCTTATCTAAATTAAAGAACTGGATACCACCATTAATCAGGTTGGGACGCGCAGCTAATATAGCAGCACTGTTCGATCTTCTGAATTTATTTTTGATTTTACCTTTTTCGTTAGGAATCTGTGCAAGTTCATCGCATTTAAAGTAGTATTTGCACATATTCAGTGCGCTGTTATACACTTTAAGAGTATCATAAGGCTTTCTTAAATAAGCATTCTCCATTTCCTTTTCATTGATTCTCTTTTGAATAAAGCCGGCTACATCCCATGTTTCGGCGTTGTCTTTGGTTTCAGCATTGTTCAGAGCTTCATTGATGAGCTTCTCTGCTTGTGCAAAATCCGGTTTTACGTCGTTAGCGATGCTTTTTGCCTCTTTCACGCTCTTTTCCTGAGCGAAGGTAAAGCCTGCCGCAAGTAGTAAAACCATTGAAAATAATACTCTTTTCATGATTGTAGAAAATTTTAAATTAATATTGTGTCTATTCTTCATTTTCATTGTTTACTATATCGTTCTGAGTTTTTTCTGATGCATCGCTATCCTCTTCTGCAATGATATCCTCTTCGGTTTCCGAGGTAACTTTACATACGGAGCCAATTTCATCATTACGTTTTTCAAGATTAATCAGTCGTACTCCCTGCGTAGCACGTCCCATTATACGAACATCTGCTACTTTCAGACGGATGGTGATACCCGATTTATTGATAATCATTAAATCGTTCTCATCTGTTACAGACTTGATTGTTACCAGTTTACCGGTTTTATCGGTGATATTCATAGTTTTTACACCTTTACCGCCACGGTTCGTCTTACGATAATCCTCAATATCGGAACGCTTACCATATCCTTGTTCTGACACAACCATGATTGTCTCAGTTTCAGGGTCTTTGATACAAATCATTCCGACAACTTCGTCTTGTCCGTCTTCATCAAGCGTCATGCCGCGTACACCGGTAGCTGTACGTCCCATTACGCGTACGGCACTTTCGTGGAAACGGATGGCACGTCCGTTACGATTGGCAATGATAATCTCATTGTCACCGTTAGTCATGCGCACTTCAATTACGCGGTCATCTTCGCGGATTGTAATGGCATTGACACCATTTTGGCGAGGACGGGAATATTGTTCGAGCAATGTTTTCTTAATGACGCCATTCTTTGTGCAGAACAGTACATAATGACTGTTGATGAAATCCTGATCGTTCAGGTTCTTCACGCGCAGGTATGCATTTACGGCATCATCAGAGTCTATATTCAACAGGTTCTGAATGGCGCGTCCCTTAGAATTTTTGGTTCCTTCGGGTATCTCATATACTTTCAGCCAGTAGCACTTACCTTTTTGAGTGAAGAACATCATGGTATTGTGCATTGTTGCAGGATATATATGTTCTACAAAGTCCTCATCGCGTGTCTCTGTTCCCTTAGAACCTACCCCACCGCGGTTTTGGGCACGGAATTCGCTTAACGGCGTACGCTTGATATATCCCATATGAGAAATGGTAATAATCATTTCATCGTCTGCATAGAAATCTTCCGGGTTGAATTCTTCCGACGAATAAACTATTTCAGAGCGGCGTTCATCACCGTATTTAGTTTTAATCTCGATTAATTCATCTTTGATAACCTTGCGGCAGAGTTCGTCGTTAACAAGAATTTCTTCCAGATAAGCAATCTGCTTTTGGATTTCCTCATACTCGGCATGGAGTTGGTCCTGCATGAGTCCGGTTAACTGGCGCAGACGCATTTCTACGATGGCGCGCGATTGGATTTCAGTCAATTCAAAACGCTCCATCAAACCGCTGATTGCGTCATTCGGAGTTTTGGCGGCACGGATGATTTTGATTACCTCGTCAATATTGTCCGATGCGATAATCAAACCTTCTAAGATATGGGCACGTTCTTTAGCTTTACGCAAATCGTATTGTGTACGGCGGATAACTACGTCGTGACGATGCTCTACGAAATACTTGATGAGGTCTTTCAGGTTCAGCAATCGAGGACGCCCGTGTACCAATGCTACGTTGTTTACGCCGAAAGAAGTCTGCAACAATGTCATCTTGTAGAGCTTGTTCAGCACTACACTGGCGTTGGCATCGCGTTTTACGTCGATGACGATGCGCATACCTTCGCGGTCAGACTCGTCGTTGGCATTGGAAATGCCCTCTATCTTCTTTTCGTTGGCCAAATCGGCGATGGATTTGATTAATTCGGCCTTATTTACTCCGTAAGGGATTTCGGTTACAACGATTTTGTCATGCGTGGAAGATGTTTCAATCTCAGCCTTGGCGCGCATTACAACACGTCCGCGACCGGTCATGTAGGCTTCGCGCACACCGCTCATACCATATATATAACCGCCTGTCGGGAAGTCGGGAGCTTTGACGTAAGTCATTAAATCTTCGATGTCGATATCATTATTGTCGATATATGCGACGCAGGCATCTATCACTTCGGACAGATTATGGGTTGGCATATTCGTGGCCATACCTACGGCGATACCGGAAGCACCGTTGACAAGAAGATTCGGAATGCGGGTTGGCATTACGGTGGGTTCCAGCAACGAGTCGTCGAAGTTGGTTTGCATGTCTACAGTCTCTTTATCAAGATCCTGCA
>ERZ791837.1396-NODE-1396-length-15718-cov-4.542680_pt1 | contig 15718 bp, 18 predicted proteins | sample MGYA00510292_ERZ791837 | MGnify/ENA primary metagenome ERZ791837 (study PRJEB30046, sample SAMN00715259) | human gut metagenome | study: EMG produced TPA metagenomics assembly of the A metagenome-wide association study of gut microbiota in type 2...
TTTTAAGGTGAGATGGAATTTACCCCTGCACTGGAATTTACTTTTTCAAGTTAGCTGGCACTACCACTGCGCATCCGAAAAAACAGACTATCCGACTGTCATTGTTCTAATTATAGAATATAATATTTTTATTATATCAACTTCCATTATGGTACATGATACAAGCTATAGAAGGTATGGTGGAATCAATGAAAAACAATTATTATGATTCCAGCATAGAATATCCAGATGACTGTATTGTAGATTTCGATATGCGCTTAATTGACCTATTTAAGAAATTAGATCAAAAATCCCTTACGACAAAAGAGCGGATAACACATGAATTTTATCGTGTTAAAGAAAAGCTCGATGGCAAGATTCCTACACGTATGCAATTATTCACCTATATGGATGATGATGTTTACCGATATTGCATAACGCATGCCAAAGAAAATCCATTCCGGCATTATTTGGAATTTTTGGAGAAGTTACACGAGCTCTCTGAGACAGAGGAAACACTTTGCTCAGGTTTGGGCAAGGACTTTCTGACATTAATTGAAACAACAGATATGCAGAAGGTCTATAAAATGCCTATTAAATATTTGAAGGCTTCGGGAAAAGGTTTCTTTGTCGAAAAAGACGGTATCCAAGATTGCGAGCAGGATCTAAGTCTTTGCTCGCGATCAAGAATACCGTCCTCTATGTCATCACACTATTACTATAATCAATGTCAAAAATCATAAAAAATCATCAAAATCATCAGGATCCAAACCAGCGTCATCCAAAGCCTCGAGTCTTTCCTCCTCATCCATTAACCGAAAATCATCCGGATCAATGTCGGCATTCAGTAAATCTATTTCCAGTCCATCATGAAATTCCTCATCCACATCGCCGTCAAGACCACTTTCCAGCCCAAACGACCCAGAGGTCGGACCCAAGCCTCCGATACCATCATTCATTTCACGTTCCTCATCATTCGTACACATAAGATCGTCTGCAAGCAGGCTCTCAACTTCATCAACATGACCGTCCCCGTCCAAATCTTCCCAACAAAAAAAATCCATAGTATTCTACCTACCTTTCCCTATTAATCAGAACATTGATTTTCCTCGATTTCCTCAAATATTTTATCCATCTTTGTTCTTTTCTTAAAATTGCGCAACATCTTCTTATCGTGTTTCACAATATAACTGACCACTTCACGAAAGTCCTTTGTTTCCAATTCCTGGTCATGATAATTTTCAGCAAATTTCTCTAATCTCATCGTCGGTAAGCATGATACATCACCTCCTCACGACTCCATCTACTTATAAATTATAGCACAAAAGCGGACGGAATTTTTTATAATTTTGTTATCCACTTTGCCATCCATTATTTCATCAATCTCCCGCCTCACTTCAAAAGCTTTCTTATCTCCTTCTCATTCTGCTTGGTAAAATCAGAAAGTTCGTAGGAACGTATACGTTCCCTAACCAAATTCGGAATGACGAAACCATTTTTTACAAGTGTTGCAAGTCGATTGATTACAGTCTTATTTGTAACCTTAAGCTCTTTGCTGACTTCGATAGGCGTGAACTCTCTTTTATAGTTCTTCATGAGCAGCAAGAGCAATTCCTTCTCTTTCCCTTTTAGATACGAAAGGCTTCCTTCCAATTCTTCGTTGTTTGAACTCTCCGACAATTCGCAAACCTTATTTGAGTATAGCAACACCATGCGAAGGAAATAATTGATCCAAATCTCAGGATGCGGAGGATTCTCCCGTCCCGAATAATACAGTGCAGGCAGCCCCATCTGGATTGATTCATAGTATTCATCAATATCATATGCGAAGTACTCTTCTAATGAGCCAATTCCGTTAAAACCATATCCGTTGATATCTAAAATATATCCCGAGAGCAGCCTTGCTGTTCGCCCATTTCCATCTTCAAATGGATGAATTGTTACAAGCTGATAATGCACTACAGCTGCAATTATGAGCGGATGATCATCTGTTTCATTCACATATTCCACCAATTCATCCAACAGATCCGGTATATCAATATATTCTGGAGGAATATAATCAGGATTCCCTGTTTGTGAATCATATACCGCAAATAATACTCCGGGGGGCATTGGTCCTCGAAGTCCGATTTTTTCTTTTGAAGCTCCCTTTTCAACATACTTCTGTACATCCAATATCAGTTTCTTGGAAAACCTCTCCTTCTTTGCCGCTTTCTCTTCCAAATAATTCAGTGCCAGGAAATAATTACGAACCTCCTGCTCCGGTTTAAGATAGTGTTTTCGTTCATCGCTATCTATAACCTCATCCACCTGCTTCTCCGATAAAGGATTCCCCTCAATTTTAGTAGATGCATAGGAACTTTTCTTCTTTGAATTTTTCCGCAACTTACTTGCTACCGCAATAGGCAACGAAACCTCTGATGCTTTATACCTGTTTTTATCTATCTCCGTAATATACTTTAATATTTCATTTGACAAAGTTACTTTAATCATAAAAAGCACCCTCCTGATATAATGAGCCCAAGAAAAAACATCTACTTTGCAGCCATTTGTTTTTCTAGACATAGTATATCACGAGAGTGCCAATTTTTCCACTAAAATTACACTATTTTTTCACTATTTTACATTTCTACATCATTCTCAAACACCGTTTTAGGCGTAGCGCAAAAAGTCCAGGTTTGAGCACCATACATTTCTACATCATTCTCAAACCAAGTGCCGGGATCTTAGGTACTGCAATAGGTTTGAGCACCATACATTTCTACATCATTCTCAAACCAGGAATAACCGGATATGATCTGACAGAGGGTTTGAGCACCATACATTTCTACATCATTCTCAAACTTGGCGATACTTTTTGTTTCGATCGTCTGCGTTTGAGCACCATACATTTCTACATCATTCTCAAACCGTATGGACGAACGGCTATTGTTTCAAAGTGTTTGAGCACCATACATTTCTACATCATTCTCAAACAGAAAATCAGGCTGGTGTCACATATGCAAGGTTTGAGCACCATACATTTCTACATCATTCTCAAACATTCATGCAGGTCATGCAGTTGTAGGAAGTGTTTGAGCACCATACATTTCTACATCATTCTCAAACAAATGTGAAGATTATAAGCAGTCGGTGTCGGTTTGAGCACCATACATTTCTACATCATTCTCAAACTTATTTGCGAAGTGGGGTTTGTGACTTCTCGTTTGAGCACCATACATTTCTACATCATTCTCAAACAAAATCAGCTAATAAACACAGGTGATAGCGGTTTGAGCACCATACATTTCTACATCATTCTCAAACGGTTTTCGGATAAACACGCTTGCTTTACCGTTTGAGCACCATACATTTCTACATCATTCTCAAACATAAGTCCGTCGTCCTCGTTAAGATCTACTGTTTGAGCACCATACATTTCTACATCATTCTCAAACTGCGTTGTTAAATATATATAGGCATTCCGGGTTTGAGCACCATACATTTCTACATCATTCTCAAACTGTACCTCATCCGTGATGAGACGTTCTCGCGTTTGAGCACCATACATTTCTACATCATTCTCAAACAGTTCCAAAATGCCTTTTTAATCTTGCATTGTTTGAGCACCATACATTTCTACATCATTCTCAAACCCCGAACAAAAATACAAAAAATAAAATGTTGTTTGAGCACCATACATTTCTACATCATTCTCAAACAGAAAATCAAGCTGGGGTCACATATGCAAGGTTTGAGCACCATACATTTCTACATCATTCTCAAACTCTGAGGGAATAGTGCCATCTTTTACGTATGTTTGAGCACCATACATTTCTACATCATTCTCAAACGCACGGGGTTATTTCAACTGCAATTGCGTCGTTTGAGCACCATACATTTCTACATCATTCTCAAACGTTTCTTTAGGCGTTTCAACCGTTGGTGTTGTTTGAGCACCATACATTTCTACATCATTCTCAAACAGCTTGCACATGCAGAAGTGACGTTACTTTGTTTGAGCACCATACATTTCTACATCATTCTCAAACGCATCTAACAACTTGCACCCAGTCATGATGGTTTGAGCACCATACATTTCTACATCATTCTCAAACAAAGCTGTGATGGAATCACAATGGATGTAGGTTTGAGCACCATACATTTCTACATCATTCTCAAACATTCATGCTGGGCATGCAGTAGTAGGAAGTGTTTGAGCACCATACATTTCTACATCATTCTCAAACGAAAGTAGGTAAATATGCAACCGTATAAGAGTTTGAGCACCATACATTTCTACATCATTCTCAAACTACTGGTGTATGTCTGATGAAGTTGGAATAGTTTGAGCACCATACATTTCTACATCATTCTCAAACAGCAGATCACCTTTGCTATTCATGTTTATTGTTTGAGCACCATACATTTCTACATCATTCTCAAACGCAGCCAAACATAAGAAGAGGATAGAAAAAGTTTGAGCACCATACATTTCTACATCATTCTCAAACCAAAAGAGATTCTTTTAGTCACTAAAAAGAGTTTGAGCACCATACATTTCTACATCATTCTCAAACCTTGCACATCCAAAACGGAAACGGTGCAGAGTTTGAGCACCATACATTTCTACATCATTCTCAAACATGAACTAGGCGCAACCAAATGGCATGAATGTTTGAGCACCATACATTTCTACATCATTCTCAAACTGAACAGCTAGTTAGAAAGAATCTTGTGGAGTTTGAGCACCATACATTTCTACATCATTCTCAAACCGAATACGGTCGAACATATAACCCTGTCTGGTTTGAGCACCATACATTTCTACATCATTCTCAAACCAGTAGCGCAAGAACTCTTTATTAATTAATGTTTGAGCACCATACATTTCTACATCATTCTCAAACAATGAAACAACCATGTCTGCATTCGTAGAAGTTTGAGCACCATACATTTCTACATCATTCTCAAACTGCCCAGATCAATAAGTTTCTTGTAGTCCTGTTTGAGCACCATACATTTCTACATCATTCTCAAACCCAATCAATCGGTTCTTCGATTTTAGCCATGTTTGAGCACCATACATTTCTACATCATTCTCAAACGCTTTTAGCATTTCTGATGGCATATCGCTTGTTTGAGCACCATACATTTCTACATCATTCTCAAACACACCTGCTTTCCAAAGCATTTGGATAATTGTTTGAGCACCATACATTTCTACATCATTCTCAAACTAATGCCAACCCGTGATAGTTCAAAGCTTGTTTGAGCACCATACATTTCTACATCATTCTCAAACTTATTGTATTGTTTTTCTGAGTATCGCCCTGTTTGAGCACCATACATTTCTACATCATTCTCAAACATAGCGGACATATTTCTGTTAAAGCTGTTTGTTTGAGCACCATACATTTCTACATCATTCTCAAACATATAGATATCATAATGGAGTTTCGGAGAAGTTTGAGCACCATACATTTCTACATCATTCTCAAACACTATACAGATGCGCCCCCTTGGCACTGAAGTTTGAGCACCATACATTTCTACATCATTCTCAAACGAAAAGAAACTGGTAACATTAAAATGTTTCGTTTGAGCACCATACATTTCTACATCATTCTCAAACACGTAGACTTAGATGGGAACGGATCGCTTGGTTTGAGCACCATACATTTCTACATCATTCTCAAACGTTATGACCACAGACCGCATGAGGCAGAAAGTTTGAGCACCATACATTTCTACATCATTCTCAAACAATCCATCATTCATTTGAATATCGTAGATTGTTTGAGCACCATACATTTCTACATCATTCTCAAACGAGCGCATGGATACAATGCAGTTTGGTGCTGTTTGAGCACCATACATTTCTACATCATTCTCAAACAATGCAACAACTAACGCAACGATTGCTAGTGTTTGAGCACCATACATTTCTACATCATTCTCAAACAATTATTATATCACACTTCGGCGATATAAAGTTTGAGCACCATACATTTCTACATCATTCTCAAACTTAGTAGCAAGTAGATCCCCCCTGTTGTTTGTTTGAGCACCATACATTTCTACATCATTCTCAAACCAATGTCAGCTATAATCGCAAAAACTGAAAGTTTGAGCACCATACATTTCTACATCATTCTCAAACATCATTTTCGCCATCTCCTTTCTGTTCTGAGTTTGAGCACCATACATTTCTACATCATTCTCAAACCTCAAATCAGAAAATGAAATGCCATCACTAACATAAAATGTATCTCTGCTGTGCTCAAACACACTTGTCTAAATAATAGTATAACGAGATCTTTCTCTTTTTTCAATAGATTTCACAGTTATCCTTATCAATAATATACCACTTCTCACCATCTATTCTACTTTCAATATAGTGTTCCATTAATAAAATGTTCCATTCTCGACAGCGCACTTCCAAATACAATAATTTCATTTCTTCAACAGAAAAGTATTGTCTTAAATTCCAGAATATTAATAATTTTGGCTTTATCAATTCCTGGAGCAATATACAATATTGCAATAACCGCTCCAAGTCCGTTTCATATTCAGTAACTAATTGAATACCCATAGCTTTCGCCAAACTCGAATAATCAAGTTCTTCATTGATACTGAACTCAAACGAATACTCCACCTCTAGATTACCAAAGAATGTTTGGATATGTGTGTTTAGCTCCTGCCCCTCTCTCCAATGCATTTCGTTCACTGCTTTTTCTGCAAAAGATTTCAAAAAGGCAGTAACTAGCTTTCTTTGATTAACATCTAACTGCAATGGGTTAAAAATCATTTCCATGACTTTGCTGATTTTTAATTCTTTATCACCTTCCGACAATACCCAGTTACCACTATCACCACTTTGCTGAGATATTAATTCCTTTTGAATCTCCCGCCATCTTACCGGCGATTCTACAACACACACTGGTATCAGAGAATCATCCTTTCCAAATTCTATATCGAAATGAACATCCGGATGTGTTAATTTCAAACATCCCCCTCCCCTCTTTTACCGTGATTACAGTATAATTAACCGTTCATCACTCTGAATCACTTCACTTGTAACTTCCCCGACCAAAAGTTCCATTCGACCATACTGTTTTTCGGTAATCGTCAACATTTGCACCAATCCTTCAGGAGGTTTGTTTTTGCGAACATTATCTTCAATCCTTTGAGCTATGCTGGTATTTAATGCTAACTTGCTATAGATTGACTCCTGTTGCATGACAAACCCACTCTTCAGCAAATATTTCCGAAATCTCGTGTATTCTCGTCGCTGCGCACTTGATAGTACAGGAAGGTCGAACATTACTATCACTCTCATGTACCTATAACTCATAAGAATAAAAGGAAAGCTGCGCAATGTCCGACTCATTCAAAGCATCGAATACGCTCTTAACGTATTGCTTGATCGCATTTAGGATGACAAAATGTTTGCCTTCCATTATTATTTCTTCATTTAGCAAAGCAACTAATTTCATTTTTTGTTCATGCTCAAATTCTATTGGTTTCATTTCACATACCTTTCGATCGACAAGCACACGATACGGTTCCATTAAATCTGAGCCCAAATTAAATTGGTTAAACATATTATCGTGGAACAACCCCAGCTGCGTAATGTATCCATTCATTACAATTTCACGATTAATTGCAGAAAGCATCAGTGAATATCCATAATTCAATGCTGCATTAATCGGGCAATCTTGACTCCGTGAGAAATCCATGCCAAACAATGCGTTAAAATATACTTTTGCAGCATGACCTTCACGATTAGTGGCATCATTCCATTGTATCTGTTGAACATAGTCTCTCAGCAGCGTAGCTTCCGTATTCTTCCCCCTTTCCAGCAAGAATTCCGCCTGCTTATTTATTTTCTCACGAACAATTTCCGTCCACACAGCTTCCTTCACCGACTGTGGCCACGTAATTTGTGTACGGATTTTATTGCTTGTATCATGTGAGCCATAATACGAAATCAACTCCGAGGATGGATTTCGCTTATGGTCACAAAATATCACTTTCACCTTCTGTCTCGTTAATTCCGCCAACAATCCAACTGTCAGTGATACAGAAGTAGATTCCACAAGCAAAAGTGCTATTTCTGAAATATGTATCTTCTGCGTTTTCATCTCACTCCGTACCACTAAATATTGCAATTGCAAGTCCAATTTTGCCGTGTTGTGCACGACGACAATTCGCCAACTCATATCGTTTTTAGATCAATCACCTGTTCGTAGAAACCGGTGATTGATTGGTTAATAATATACACATTACTTAATGTCGATATATCAAATCCCATAGTTAATATTCCAGCACGTCCCGGTCCATTTAATAATTTTAAATTGGCTGACTGGCTGGCACATTGAAACAAATGTAAAATCTCCATTAATACAATACATTTTTCTTCCGCTGACAATGCGTCAAATATAATTTTTCCATTTTTGAGTTTAGGCACTTGTGCAGACAACCGTTTTTCATAAACAGTATATTCCAATTTGCCTACCAAGAGATCAAACAGCTCTTCAAACATCCCTTCTGTTGGTCTAATTTTTTCCGAAAGCACAGCCTCTTTGTTTTCCTTATAATCAAGGCAATATTTGCTAATCACCTTAATTATCTTTTCTATCTTATACGGTACAACAAGCTGATTAGCCCCTTTAAATATTAACCCATTAGAACTTCTTCCCGACAAATGCATCTTAAACCCATCCACGTCAAATAGCGTATTAATCTTTATCTTAGGTATTCGCACGTCTGGATTCACAAGGCCAAGTTCCTCCTCACAATATCGTCTACGAAGCTCCACAGATTCCTCTAAGCTTTTCGCCAAAAATACCGGCACGAACTCAATCGTTCTCTTTCTCTCTCCCTTCTTACCATCGGATTCCACCAGCATAAAATAAGCACCACTCGCCTTATTATACGCTCCATATTTCTCGATCGACTGGAGCCTCTCGTCGACACCTCCCTTGATTGGTATCTGTCCTTTCCCTTTCTTCAAAATATTTTGATCGAAAAGCCCTCCTTTTACTTCGTATGCTCTTCTTGTGAATAAAACATTATTCTTTCGCATCCATTTCTTCACAGTACATATTGTCCCGTTATCTCCAGGAATCCATGCTGTTTCATTTCCACGTTTTACCGTTTCATTCTCAAACATTTTCTTTAAGTTGTATGTACGTCCCGGATTGTTGCGCACAAACCATGCCGCATCCTTTGTAAATTTTACATAGTATGTGTTGCCGACAACAATATTCAAATAGGCATCTTTGGCATGATGGAAATCATTTACCTCACGTACTTTGATCATGTCAAATTTATTCCTAAATTTACTAACTGCACGAGCTTTTGCATAAACGATTTCGGCATCAGGATATGCCTCTTCCAATAAATGCGCAACCGCTTTGGTACTCTGACGTGTCTCTACTAATTGTCTGGCAATAAAACCAGCCAACTCATCTTCACCAAATGGCTCTGTTCTTGTTAATCTCTTATATTTTTCTTTAGAGATCAGTCCCTTTTTCAACAGCGTGCTCCATAATGGTTTTCCTGCTTTTCGGTATTCCTCAGGGACCGGGAATGTATCTGTCTTTTTGCTATTTAAATCTCTTTTGACCAATACGCGGTTGTCTATACTATCGTCCATAACCTTCGATTGTGGATATATATGATCAATATCATATCGGTTTGTGAATAACTCATCCAAATCAATGGCATCTCCGGAATACATACATCTTCCCATCTGCGAATAATATAAGAAAAGTTTGTCACTGCGCAATGCATTATCAGACTCCTTATTTGCCAGACGGTCGTATAATTCCGGTGCTTCCTTTTTGCAGGCTTTGTAAAGATCCAACAACTGGTTTCTTCTAGAAACTTTTCTCACGCCTTTTTCACCGGGCTCTCTTGCAACCTCGACAAAAATGCGTTTTGGTGCACCACCCATTATATTTGTAATTTCCCTTACAATTTTTATAGTTTGCCAAATTGGGCGCTTTACTGCAGGAGACACATAAAGCTCTTCAATGTCTTGATATTCTATCTCCCCTTTTTTCATCTGTCCGGCATTCCATTGCTCAATCTGCTTTGTATAATCGTATTTTCCACTTAAAAGTTTCATTAAGTTCTCATTCGTTTCCCAAAGCGCGGTGATGATATTCATTACTTCACCAGTCTCTTTATTGACTGATTCAATATTTTCCAAAAAGGTGCGCGACAATCTGCCCCACCCTGCATATTTTTTGTTGGCAAGCTGAGCAATCTGTTTGTCAGACAACATCGGATATTTTCTATGAATACGCTGTTTCAACATCTTTTGAGAATCTGCAAATAGCGTAATATCTCTAACAATATCCTCCTGCTCACTTTCCGAAAGGACCCCCGTTCCAACGATCTGCTTAAAATCATGATACGCTTTCAACGAACTCTTAAAATTCTGATCAAATCCGGATAGTTCTTGTTCTTTAGAAATTACGCCGTTGATTCTAAGGTAGTCCTTGACCTTTTTCCCTGTTACACGTTGGTATTTCTTGAAAACATTATTATAAATATCCTGCTTAAGTTCCGGAGCTATCAGTTCCCCATCAATGCGCAGATTATTTAGCTCGTTCAATACATTGAATTTCGCATACAACAATGATTCCTTCGGCAAAACATCCTCTCCGATCAGATACGTGCATTTATTCGTCATGCGTTCAATAAATTTCGTTGCACTTTCTTCCTCGTCAATCATTTCTGAAAAATTCCATGGATAAATTTTGCCTTCCTTTTTACGTACAGACCAGCTATGACCACCTTTATCTTGATGCGCCGTGTTCAAAGGTCCTACATAGTACGGAATGCGGAAGCGGAATATCTTTTGTATTTTTTCCACTGGCGTATAACCATCTTGATCTTTCTCCAACAAAAACGGATAGAATTTCTGTGCGTTGTCCAATATTGCATTCAATTCATTCTCATGCAATTGATAAGGAATAACTCCATTATCGCGAATCATTTGTTTTGGAAATAATGTTCCAAGATCCATCTCTGCTTTTAACTCATCGATTATCTCTTGCCCCATTTCATCCACAGACAGACGATCCAGCTGCTTTTTTAAGAATTTATAAAAATCTTCCTGTGAACATTTTTTCTCAATCGGCTGTTTTTTTCCATTTTTCTTTGCCATGCCAATATAAGCACTATAATTTGCTTCATTTTTCTCAGACACACCAAAAACAGCCTCGTAAACTTCTTTATCCATCCGAAGAAGCTGCTTCACTTTCCGCAGATCATCACGGTGTTTCTCATAGGTTTTAACTTTTGCTTCCGACAAAAAGCGCGCATCCCCCAGTATATCATGCAATACCGTCCAATCATACACACCCTTTGCTGCTGCTATAAGCAAAAATCGATCCGCCAATACAGACTCTATTTCTACCTCTTTTTCTTCATAACCATTATCAGAAAAGCATATTTTCGAGATTTCTTCTTTATCCAACTCCGGATCAGCAAAAATATCACTTAGCTTTACGGTGCAACCCGTAATTAAAGCTGCTATCGCTTTCTCCTGTTTTTGCTTCTGCTTATCCGTTCCTACTATGAGCTTGCTGACCTGCGTCTTTTTATCTGATTTTGTGCATTGAGCATCACTCATAATGTGTTCCAATTGAGTCAACACTTCTTCTTGCGTCAAAGATTTCAGATCAATCTCTTGTTCTTCAGCCTGCTGCACTAATGCCTCAATCGCTGTTGAAAATTCTTTTACTTCTGATAATTTCTTGCCCTCAAACAGAAAATGTCCTCTATGCTTAATAATGTGATGTAATGCCAAATAAAGCAATCGAATATCGGGCTTATCTGTTGTATTCGTTGCCAACGCATAGCGCAAGTGAAAAATTGTCGGATATTTCTTATAATAGTCTTTATCTGTAAACCCATCATCTGCAAACAGTGCATACGGCAGCTCCGGCATGTTTCCATTGATGTCTTTCTTATCCTCATGCCAATACTTACTCTCTTTCATCCGCTGATAGAATCCCATGTCTTTCTTGCTAATCTCTTCCGCAAAGATTTCCTGCAATAAATGTAATCGATTTTTACGGCGCTCTGTTCTTCTTCGAGATGTTCGAAAGATTCTTCTTTCTTCGGCTGTCTTAGCAGACTCAAACAGGCGAATTCCCCATAATGCCTTACCATGACGTTTGATAATATTGTACGTCGGATCCGTCACTGCCCATCCTACAGAACCGGTTCCCATATCCAATCCAATATAGTACTCTTCAAATTTTTTCATAAAATCCTCCTTTTTCTCTTGACATGTCGTAGTTTATGCTTTATTATTGATGTCAGTTAAGTACCATACGTATTAACTACATCATAAGTTCAAATAAAAATTTATTCAAATCGCCTTCGGGCATCACAGTGTGTGATTTAATTGAACTTTAGGAACTCGCCTCGGCGAGTTTTTTTGTTGCTTGTTCATACCAGATCATCTCCTCCCCATCACTTCAATCTAAGAATCAGCACTTGTTATCCTTCATAGCCAATTCCATTTCCAGATCATCCGCAAAATATTGTCTCCTCATTCTTTGAATTTCCTTTTGTAGTTCACTGACAACTTCCTGCGGTGCAGCAATCTTAACCCCTTCTCCCAATCCTAACACCCATCCAAAAAAATTATTACTGACAACCACTTCAACTTTTGCTTGAAAGTGATCCTCATCCACCGGGCGAATTTTAACGTCTCTTCCAAATCTATCTACGATCACACCTATAAACCCATTTTGACAAAGCAGCGTGACCGATTCCTCTTTTCCCGAAAACATTCCAAAATGCTTCTCTGCGTAGTTTGCTATATTTCCCTGTGGAAATAACTTTTGACCTTTTCTTTTGCATTTCATCGGTTGAATACGTAACATCTTGTCGACTCGAAAATGCTTGACAAGCTCAGCCTTTGCGTCATATCCTACCATATAATAATTCTCATTATCCCAAATCAGCCCCCATGGAGATATTATGTATCTCTCTCCTTCGTGTCTTGGCTCCATCTCCTTTTTCAAATTCCACTGAAAATATTGAAATGAAATCATTACGTCTGCTGTAATTGCATTATGTATTTCATCTACATTATAGTAGATACTTTCGTTCATGGTTTTTATCCGACCGTGAACATATACCTGTTGATTTAACTGTTTCGCTTCGTATTGACTAACGTAGCGTTCCAGTTTCTCTATAAGCTGGCTGGATTTCTTCTCTGTGATAAATTTAGAAGACTGTACCGCGTCTACCAAAAGTTTCAATTCCGCCAATTCCAAATTTCGATTTCCTACACAATAATATACATATCGTCCTATGTGCTTTTTTTCAATATCAATTCCAAACAATTGCAGAGCTTCTAAATCAGAATATATACTCTTTCTCTCTGCCGCAATGTCATACTTGGCCAACTCATTGATAATCTGCTCTACCTGCAAACCATGTTCATCATCCGTCAGTCGAAGCATAATCTTTGCTAAATACAACAATTTTAGCCTTTGATTCGGTCGTTTTGCCATTTACCCTCCCATCTCTTATACGCATACCTATCGTAGATTTCTTGGTACAAAATTTAACATTACTTGTCTTAGTGTGGATTCTCTACACATTCTTTTATGACATGCCACTATTATAGCACATTTATTGTCCCATAAAACGTACTAAATCGTATTTTTCAATAATTTAGGTTCTTTTTTGGATCGGTGATTTTTGATTTTGTATCCACAATTTGGACATTTTCTTACGGTATCCGAAATTTCCCGGTTGCATTCCGGGCAACTAATTAGTGCCATTTGCTTTTCATCCTTTCTCTTTTATCGTAATAGATAACATAACATTTTCTATTTTACGAAATCCTCTCATATGCAGTGCACCGCCCCGCCCACCTTTTGACTTTCTCCCTCAAACTTTGTATAGTATATATGTTGTGCCATCGGGCACACGTTACATTTTACGACTGCAAGGCATCAGCTTTTGATATACGCCCGGTTTCTTTAGAACAGGGGGATGGTCGCTGGTTTTTTGCAGCAAAGCAAACATTGGAGGGTACCTATGAAATCTTTTGGTAGTGAGGGGATTTTATTCCCCGTATATTTTATTATGCTGGCTTTGGCCGTATATCTGAACGTGTTTACGGGTTCGGGTCTTGATATCGCCAACATTATCATTAATATTGGAATGTTTTTAATTGTCGGCGGGATTATTTTGTATTCTACGACACATTGTTTCATGCCTGCTAATCGGATGATGGCTAGCCTGCATCTTGCGGCACGCAACTTTCAGACTGACTTCAAACGTAAAGGCGATTATTTGTGGGATGATTATAAAGATAATCCAAAGCTCTTTGGTAACAAATTGGCAGATACACGTTTTCGTGAATATTGCGAGGAGCGCAGAAGATTAACAATGTTAGAGCGAAGTGCCCAATGCGATATTGATGATTATCTGAATGAATATTACATTGACAGCGTAATGAAATGTGGATTGATCAGCATTGTTCCCGGCGTAATGACCGGTCTTGGTATTTTAGGTACTTTTATCGGTCTGTCGTTTGGTCTTCAGAATTTTAATACCGGCAGTGCGTCCGCAATTACGGACAGCATTCCGCAATTGATGAATGGTATCAAGATCGCGTTCCACACATCTATTTATGGTATGGTATTTTCTTTGATATTTAACTTTGTTTACAAGAAAAACTTAGAAGATGCTTATAATGCCATGGACGATTTTTTGGACAGTTACCATAAATATGTCGCACCCCGTGCACAAAATAATGCGGCAAATATTTTCCTGGATTATCAAGCTTTGCAAATGATGCAGACGGAGAAGATGATGGAGAAATTTAGTGATGAAGTAGCTGATAAGATTGCTCGGGCACTCAGACAGTAACACCACCCGGTTCCGCGTACAGAAAAGAGGTTTATTATGCGCAGAAAAAAGAAAAGACATTTGGAGGAAACCAGTTATTGGCTTTCCTATTCCGATATGATGGCTGCTCTTTTGTTGATCTTTGTGTTGATCATTTCGTTTACAATGCTGCAATCGCAAAGACGTTATGAGCAAAAACAAGAGGAATTAAAGCAGCAGCAGGCTTTGGTTCAAAGCCAACAGGAACAACTGCAGGAGCAGCAGGAGCAATTAGACAAATTGATCGGTATTCGAACGGAACTGATCGAGGCTCTCAAGAAAGAGTTTGACGGTACGGATCTCAGTGTGAAAGTCGATGAAAAGACCGGATCCATCGCGCTTGACTCAAGCATTTTGTTTGATTCCGGACAATTTGCGTTGAAAGCGTCGGGCGAAGAATTGCTGCAAAAGTTTTTACCAAAGTATATTGGCGTATTAACAGACAAGCAATTTAATGATTATATCTCAGAGATTATTATTGAAGGACATACAGATACACAGGGAGATTATTTATATAATCTGGAGCTGTCCCAAAAAAGGGCCTTGTCTGTCGCAACTTTCTGCTTGGATGAAAACAAGAAAGTGCTGTCGACTGCCAAGATCACGAAACTACGCAAAATTGTGACGGCAAACGGCAAGTCCTTTAGCAATCCTATATTGGATAAAGATGGCAAAGAAGATCAAAATGCATCTCGTCGCGTGGAATTTCTTTTCCGCCTGAAAGATGATGAAATGATAAATGATATCAGTGACATTTTGAATAATTGATATCAGTGACATTTTGAATAATTGATATCAGTGACATTTTGAATAATTGATA
>ERZ791837.1401-NODE-1401-length-15654-cov-3.281108_pt1 | contig 15654 bp, 8 predicted proteins | sample MGYA00510292_ERZ791837 | MGnify/ENA primary metagenome ERZ791837 (study PRJEB30046, sample SAMN00715259) | human gut metagenome | study: EMG produced TPA metagenomics assembly of the A metagenome-wide association study of gut microbiota in type 2...
GACGAAATCAAGAAAAACGGTGAGTCGTACTATCTGATATCAGAGGAGAAGCGCCGCGAGATGGTAAAAAGAAGTGTCGCTGCAATTACTGACATATACCAGAACAGTATCCTTAAGGATTCAAGCCGTAATTCATTCATGATTAAGAGGATGGAGGACCTTGCAGACCGCACTATATGGGCGATGGGTGAGCAGTTAAAATGTGGTGATTTCGTGCCATTTGTATTCGAGCATAAGTTTAATATGGAAGTCGGAGACGGAGACAGAAAGCAGCTTATGAGCGGAACAATTGACCGCGTTGACATATGCGAAAACGGCACAGATGTATATGTAAGGATTATCGATTACAAGACAGGAAAGAAGGATTTCAACATAGTAAAGACCTACTACGGAATTGATATCCAGCTTATGGTCTACATGGAAGCGGCAATGAAGCTTGTGGCAAAGATGCGTCCGGGTAAAAATGTGATTCCTGCCGGAGTGTTCTACTATAACATAAGTGACCCGATTGTATCTGCGACAACAGAGAGTGCAGAAGAGATAGAGGATAAGATTAAGGGTGAACTGCGTCTTAAAGGAATGGTTAATTCGGATAAGGATATTGCCGAGAAGATGGACAATACAGAGGGTACTTCACTTAATATTCCGGTTAGCAGAAAGGCTGACGGCGGATTTGACTCACGAAGAAGTAAGGTGATGAATACAGAGCAGTTTAATATGCTTGGAAGATTCGTTGATGTAAGGGCGGTTGATACCGCGGATAGAATTGCAGGTGGTGATATAAGGAGAAGTCCTTATAAAGATGGACAGTTTTCAAGCTGTGACAGATGTCCTTATGGGGCAGTGTGTGGATTTTCAGTGGATTTGCCGGGCTGCAATTACAGAAAATTAAAGAAATTCGATGATGAAGTGTTATGGAATAATATAAAGGAAGGGGTTGATGAGAATGGAAAGAAAATGGACACCGGCGCAGAAGAGCGCGATTGATACAAGAGACTGTAATGTGATGGTTTCAGCGGCTGCCGGTTCAGGTAAGACTGCTGTGCTGGTAGAAAGAATTATTTCCATGATTACAGACCCGGATAAGAATATTGATATAGACAGGCTGGTTGTCGTTACATTTACAAAGGCGGCAGCAGCCCAGATGAAGGATAAGATTAGAAAGGCACTGGATTCAATGCTTGATGAGAATCCGGGTGATACGAACCTGTTAAGACAGATAACACTGCTTAACAACGCACAGATAACAACGATAGACAGTTTTTGTCTATGGATAATCAGAAATCATTTTCCGGAAGTTAATCTGGACCCGGGATTCAGGATAATGGACGAGGGTGAGAAGAAGCTTATTGAAAATGATGTGTTAGAAGATGTGCTTGAGGAATTCTACGCTGAGGCAGATGAAGAATTCTTTAATCTTGTTGATGCATTTGGCATGGGACGGGACGATTCAGGGCTTGTGAGCATTATAGATAAAATATACCGTTTTTCAAGAAGCAATCCGTGGATTGATGAGTGGTTTGACGAGTGCATGTTAGTCTATGATGATGAGACTTACGATAATCCTGCAATTAAGGAGCTGTATGATTCAATTAAAAATGCACTTTTCGATTACCGTGATAAATATAATAGATTAGTAGATATCTGTTCTGAGCCGGCAGGACCTGCAGCATATACAGGTGCTTTGCAGTCTGACCTGCTTGGAATTAATGAGATGATTAATTCACAGGATTTTGGAGAGCTTGGCAGAAGGATAAGAATATTTTCATTTGAAACCCTGTCAAGAAAGAAGGATGCAGGAGCAGACCCGGATATTAAGGAATATGTTAAGGGGCAGCGAAAGTTGTTTAAAGATTACATAGGACGGCTTAATGATAAGATATTCTTGAAAGATGATGAGGGAATATTTGCAGACATGCAGGGGGCAAGTATCCAGATACGGACTTTACTTAAAGTGGCAAAGGTGTATGCCAAGCGTGTTTCAGAGGTGAAGCGAGAGAAGGGTATAATTGATTTTAATGACATGGAACATCTTGCACTTTCAATACTTGTAAAGAAAGAAGACGGAAAAGTTGTATACACAGAGACTGCAGACAAGCTTGCGAACAGATTTGAAGAGATACTGATAGACGAGTATCAGGATTCCAACCAGCTGCAGGAGGTTATTCTTAATGCGGTGTCGAAGACGAGACTGTCCGGTGAGAATAACAATATATACATGGTTGGAGATGTAAAGCAGAGCATATACAAGTTCCGTCTTGCCTGCCCGGAGCTTTTCATAGAGAAGTACGATACATACGGCGAAACCGGCGATAATGTTAGAATTGAATTACAGAAGAATTTCCGAAGCCGGGAAAATGTACTTGAGTGTGCCAATGATGTGTTCAGTCATATTATGAATAAGAATTTTTCAGGAATCGGGTATGACGAATCTGTAAGGCTTAATGCGGGGTTTCCATATCCTGAATACAGTGACAGTAATTATGGTGATGAAGCCAACAAGAGTACAGATGTAATTCTTATATATTCAGAGAATGAAGAAGAAGCTACGACAAGAGAGCTTGAGGCAGACAGGCTTGCAAAACTGATTGAGGGAATAGTTGCTTCTGGTGTAAATGTGTATGATTCAGATGAGAATATATACAGACCGGCAGAATACAGGGATATTGTAATTCTTACAAGGTCAGTTACAGGTTGGGCAGATACATTTGCAGATGCCCTAATGGACAGGGGGATACCGGCGTATACAGATTCGTCAACAGGATATTTCAGCGTGCGTGAGATACAGGTAATCTTAAGCATGCTTACAATAGTAGATAATCCGGTTCAGGAGATAAGCCTTGCGGCGGCAATGATGTCTTATTTTGGAGGATTTACGGCAGCGGAGCTTGGAATGGTGAGAAAGCTTGGCAGAGAGCATGCAGATAAGAATGTGCATAATAATCTGTATGAACATTTGAAAGCAGTTGCAGTGCTTGGTGAAGCTGGGAAGGTGCAGGAGCCGGATGTTAAGCAGTTGTCCGGAAAATGTGCATTATTTCTTGCAAAGCTTACAGAATATCGTGACAAGAGCAGCGTTGAGTCACTATATGATCTGTGCTGGGAGATAATATATGATTCAGGCTACTACGATTATGTGGGTACAATGCCTGCCGGAGCACAGAGGCAGGCTAACTTAAATGTTCTGCTGGAAAGAGCAGCAGGATACGGCAAATCAAGTTATTCAGGTCTGTTTAATTTCTTAAGATATATTGAAAGACTTAAGAAGTTTGACGAAGATTTTGCAGAGGGGGCTGCCAGTCTTGATAATGAGAATCTTGTAAGAATTATGAGTATTCATAAGAGCAAAGGTCTGGAATTTCCGATTGTAATACTTGCTGGAGCGCATAAGAGCATTAACTTTATGGATGCAACAGCGCCGGTGCTTGTAGACCAGAACTTAGGAATTGCAGTTGATTATGTTGATCTTGAAAGAAGAACCAAGACACCTACCATAATAAAAGGTGCCATGGCAAGAAGAATTGTAAGGGAGTCGATATCAGAAGAAGAGAGACTTCTCTATGTTGCAATGACAAGAGCAAGAGAAAAGCTGATAATCACTGGAGTTGTAAAAGATGCAGACAAGACACTTGAGAAATACAGGGGAAGTGCAAAGCAGCTTGAAGCAGATGGAATGTTGTCTTTCGCAGACAGTGAGAATATAAAGAACTATCTTGATATGATAATGCCGGTGTGCCTTATGGATTCAGATAAATTGAAAGGCAGCTTTAAAGTTATGGTTGATGCCGGAGAGGATTCCTTGGCTGATGCGGATGAATCCGGAGAGCTGGCTGGTGTAGCGAATGTTGTTGGAATCGGGGAACTGGCTGATGAAATTAAGGAAGTTGTGTCTTATCCTTTATTAGATGAGCTTCCGGAATATGTTCCTGCTGATAACGCAGCCGGCAGGATGAAGCTGACGGTTTCGCAGCTTAAGGCTATGCAGGCGGATGATGATTCAGAGGAAAATGCTTACATGGATGAATCTGTGAAGGCAGCACTTAAAAAGGAAGAATGTGATGAGACAAACAGCATAATTCCAAAGTTCATAAGCGGTGAGGAAGTGCAGCTTGCTGCTAATGAGCGTGGTAGCGCATATCACAGGGTTATGGAATGTCTTGACTATTCAGTGAGTGTGAACCTTGATGGAGTTAAAGCAGATATTAACAGAATGTTAGAAACAGGCAAGATGAATGAATTACAGGTGAAAAGTGTCAATCCGTGGGATATATATACATTTGTACAATCAGATACAGGCAGGAGAGTTGCAAATGCGGTGAACTGTGGCAGTGTCAGAAGAGAACAGCCTTTTGTATTTGAGTACGAAGGACAGCTTATACAGGGTATAATTGACTTGTGTTTTGAAGAGGACGGAGAACTTGTGATTGTTGATTATAAGACTGACAGGGTTATGAAGGGCAAAGCGGGGGAAAAAGAGCTTGTCAAAAGATACGCAATCCAGCTTGATTACTATGCAAAAGCGCTGGAACAGCTTACCGGAAAAACTGTAAAAGAAAAAATTGTATATTCATTTGCTTTAGGAAAAGAAATAATGTGTTGAAATGACGAAAAATTTTCTCTAACATGTAAAATGCGGTTGAAAATATTGTACAATAATGTTAATATGAATTTGATTTGTGAATAAAACATATCAAATTTGCACAAAAATGTGCATAAAATGGAAAAGGAGAGGAAAAATGAAAAAGCAAGTAAAAAAGTTTATGAGTGCATTACTTGCATGTGTAATGGTGGCAGTGTCAGTTATAGTATTTGACATGAATCCAGTACATGCAGCTTCTGGCGCAATAACAGAAGCATCAGGCTGGCTTGAGACAGCATATGTTAAGTGGACACCTGTAACAGGAGCTACAGGTTACAATGTATATGTTAAGTCTGCAAGTGCCTCAGATTCAGCTTATGTCCAGTTGGACGATGAGCTTATCAGAAAGTATCCATCTTACATGAGAGCGGATGCTGTAGGATTAAAAGCAGGCGATTATGTTATGAAGATTGTTCCGCTGAACAATGGCAAGGAGAATACAGCAGCTGCTATCGTTTCAGATAAGCTTACTGTAAAAGCACATGACAGAAGCGGATTCACATTTTCAAGTAATTCACCGGTAAAGAATGGCGTTGGTGCATATAACAACGATGGTACATTAAAGTCTAATGCATCTGTTCTTTATGTTACAGAAGCTAATAAGAATACAGTTAAGATGAAGATTGGTAACACAGAATATACAGGTGTAGCAGCTATTACACAGGCAATTAAGGCTAAGAATAACTGCCAGCCAGTTGCTATCCGTATTATAGGTCAGGTTACATTAAGCGGACTTGCCTGCAAAGATGTATCATCAGCATATGCAATTGGTGTTAAGGGAGCAGCTAACGTAACATTTGAGGGTATTGGTGATGATGCTACTTTATATGAAGCAGGTGTGGCTGTATTCCAGTCAACAGGCATAGAAGTAAGAAACCTTGGTCTTATGAACTGGGGCGGTGGAGGCGACGGAGATGGTATATCTCTTAAGCAGTCACGTGGTGTATGGGTACATAACAACGATGTGTTCTATGGTAATGCTGGTTCAGATGGTGACCAGGCTAAGGGCGATGGCTCTATGGACTTAAAGGATAATTCTCAGTATGTAACAGTATCTTACAATCATTTCTGGGATTCAGGAAAGATGTCACTTTGTGGTATGAAGTCAGAATCAGGTGAGAACTGGATTACATATCACCATAACTGGTTTGACCATTCTGATTCAAGACATCCTCGTATCAGAACAATGTCAGTTTATGTATATAATAACTACTATGATGGTAATTCTAAATATGGTGTAGGCGCTGCAAAGGATAGTGAGGCATTCGTAGAGGCTAACTATTTTAGAAACTGTAATTATCCAATGCTCAGTTCAATGCAGGGCAGCGACGTTCTTGCAGGCGGAATATTCTCAGGAGAGAATGGTGGTGTCATCAAAGCATACAACAACTATATGGAAGGTCAGAAGTCTGTTATATATGCTAATTCAGATACAGGCACAACAAGTGCAAGTGCAACTGATTTCGATGCATATCTTGCAGCATCAAGAAGTGAGACAGTACCTTCAACTTATAAGGCAAAGCAGGGCGGAAAGACATATTCTAACTTTGATACTAAGGTTGATTTAGGTGTTGATACTGCTGATATTGATGCACCTGCAGATGTTCCTTCAATTGTAACTAAGTATGCAGGACGTGTTATGGGTGGCGACTTCAAGTGGACATTTGATAACAGTGTTGATGATACAAGCTATTCACTCAACAGACCTTTAAAGGATAAACTTAATGCATACAAGACATCTCTTGTATCAGTAGGTGGTGGAAGCGTATCTGGTACTTCACATACACATACATATGGTGAGTGGACAGTTGTTAAGGCTGCAACAGAGACAGAAACAGGTCTTAAGAGCCGCACATGTACAGTATGTGGTTATAATGAAACAGCAGTTATTCCAGCTATTGGAAAAGATACACCTGTCACACCTGACACACCAGAATCAGGAGATGCAAAGGTACATAACTTTACAGAATCAGGAACAACAAGTGATTTCTATAGTATTACAGGAAGCATAGCAACAAATAAAGGTACAGCAACATACAACGGTCTTACACTTACAAAATGCCTTAAGATGGAGTCATCAACAAGCATTAAGTTCACAGCACCATCCGCTGGAAAGCTTACACTTGTATTTGGCGGAACAACAGCAGCTTCTAGCAAGGGCGTAAAAGTTAATGGAACAAGCAAAAAAGTTGGTTCTGATGGTACATTAACAGTAGATGTTGCTAAGGGTGCTGTAACTGTAACAAAGGGAGATGCAATCAATCTTTTCTATATGGTATATACACCATCTGGAACACCAGAGACAACACATACACATAAGTATGAGTCAAAGATAACAAAGCAGGCAACATGTACAGAGGCAGGAGTGCTTACATATACATGTACATCTACAACAGGAACATGTGACAAGAAGACATACACAGAAACAATCCCGGCAACTGGACATAAGTTCAGTACAGAGTGGACAGTAGATGTTGAAGCAACAGAGACAACACCAGGAAGCAAGAGCCACCATTGTACAGTATGTGATGCGAAGACGGATGTAACAGAGATACCGGCAACAGGAGTTGTTGAGAAGAAGAACGGATTATATTGTGATGATGGAACATGGAATTATTACAAAAATAATGGAATAGATACAGAGTATGTCGGATTAGCAGTTAATGAAAACGGAATTTGGTATGTATCAAAAGGAACAATCGATTGGACATATACCGGAATGGTTGAATATGATAATCAAGTATATTATGTAAAGAACGGAGGAGTTAATAGAGAATATACTGGATTAATAAATGTATCCGATGAATGGAGATACATATCAAAAGGACGTCTTGATAAAGAATATAAGGGTCTTGTAAATAATGAATATGGCTGGTGGTATGTATCAGAAGGAACAATTGACTGGACATACACAGGACTTGTTCAGGTTGATGCAGACTGGTGGTATGTAACTAACGGAGCAATCAACTTTGGTTATACAGGACTTATTGAAAATAAGTATGGTTGGTGGTATATAACTAATGGACAGGTTAATTTTGCATATTCAGGTCTTGTAAATAACGAAAACGGCTGGTGGTATGTGACAAACGGAAGAATTGACTGGACATTTACTGGCTTAGTAGAGAATGAGTATGGCTGGTGGTATGTAATAAACGGAGGAATTGATTTTAGTTATACTGGCTTAGTAGAGAATGAGTATGGCTGGTGGTATGTAGTTAATAGCGGAATTGACTTCGGTTATACAGGAACAGCAACTAATGAATTTGGAACATGGAATGTTGTTAATGGTCATGTAGAATTCTAATATGAACAGATATTAGGATTTTATAAACCATTAGAGTTAGTATAAGTGATAAATACTAACTCTAATGTTTTTTTTTATGATTTAATCACTTGCCGTAATTACATATTAATGATATGCTTTCATATATTAAAAATAAAAACGAGCATATATGAGTTGGAGAAAGAAATGTCACGAATAAAAATAATGAATACAGAAATAGATAATTTAACAATGAGTGAGACATTGGATTGTATTGATATGTTAATTAATACGAGAGTACCTTCGTATGTAGTTACACCTAATATAGATCATATTGTTCAGTTGGAAACAGATGTTAAATTACAAAAAGCATATCAGAAGGCTGCATTAATCATTACAGATGGAAAACCACTGATATGGATTAGTAAATACTATAAAAAAACAATAAAAGAAAAAATTTCAGGCTCAGATGTATTTCCATTGCTATGTGATATGGCTGCTAAGAGAGGATATTCAATTTTTTTATTAGGGGCAGCAGAAGGTGTGGCTAAAAAAGCTGCCGAGAATTTGAAGAAAAAGTATAATGGATTAAATGTATGTGGAACATACTCACCGAAACATGGCTTTGAAAAAGATGATAAGGAAATAAAAAAAATAAAAGAAATTATAAAAAGTGCAAAACCGGATATTTTAGTAGTAGGACTGGGATGTCCTAAACAGGAATATTTTATGTACGATTATTATCAGGAATTAAATGTTCCTGTTTCTTTAGGATTGGGAGCAACTATTGATTTTGAAGCCGGAATTGTTAAAAGAGCACCTAAATGGATAGCAAACTCCGGGTTCGAATGGCTTTATAGAATAACTCAAGACCCCAAAAGATTAATAAAAAGGTATTGGAAAGATATAAAGTCTATTATACCAATTGTGATAAAATATAAATAATGGGAATGCGTAATGAGTGGATTCAAAAATATAGGAATTTCAGAATATTTTAAAAGATATGGATACAGATATGGCATAAGAAGAATGGCATTTACTATGAGAAATATTCATCTTGTGAAAGATTATGAAAATAAAAAGATATTATATTATAGAAAAATATATAATATTCTACAGAAAAAGTATTATAAATATAGAAACCAGAATCCAGAAGGACTTAAATTTGGAAATGTCGTTTGCAAAAAACCTGTCTGGATATATTGGAAACAAGGCGAACATTCACAACCTGAAATTGTTAAAGCATGTATATCATCAGTAAAAAGATATATTGATGGAGAGGTGATAGTTTTATCTGATGATAATTATTGCAAATATATACAGTTTCCTCAGTATATTTTGGAAAAGGAAGAAAAAGGAATTATGTCTACGGCAGCATTTTCGGATTTGCTGAGATTTTCCTTGTTGGAACATTATGGGGGGACATGGATAGATGCAACCGTTTATATGACAGGTAAAATGCCTTCTTATATAAGCGAAAGTGAATTTTTTGCGTTTCAGGATACATTTGGGTTAGTTAATAATCCAGCATTGTATAGCAACTGGCTGTTACATAGTAATCCGGGTAATATTGTATTAAGAGAAGTAAGAAATATGACATTTGAGTATTGGAGAAAACAGAAATATGTTATGGAATATTTATTTACATATATATTTATAACTATTGCAGTTGAAAACCACATGGAAGTTAAAGAAACTATACCATATGTAAATAGTGATTACTGTCATCAGATGTTGAATGTTATAGGAGAAAAATATAATGACAAAAAATATAAACATATAATAAGTATGTCCAATATTCATAAATTATCATATAAATTATATGATGAGTTATATAACGATGGAAATAATTTTTATCATAATATAATAAAGGAATATAATTAGAATGAAAAAGAAAATTATAATAAATGGTGATTTTGGGGCTTTTAAAACATTTGCAGGAGTAAGCCGCTATGCAACCGAGGTGATTTTAGAACTTGATAAAATTGTTGAACAGAGCGATGTTGAGATTGTTACACCAGTATATGGCAATATTGACTTAAAAATTAATAATATAAAGATTATAAAAGTTGGGGATAAGCCTATAAATATATGGAAAAATCTAGTATTGCCTAAATATGTTAAGAAAAAAGATGGTATTCTTATAGATTTAACACAGGCTTTTCCTTTAGGGAAAAATGATATAACATGTGTTCATGATTGTATTCCGGAATTAGTTGAGTCAGCATATATTGGAAAATTTCGCCGTTATATTATAAAACCTTTGAAACTTTATCAGAGAAAAAGAGCATTAAAGAAAAGTAAAATTATATTCACGGTAAGTGAATTTTCTAAAAGAGATATTATAAATATATATCATACTAATTCTGAGAAAGTTGTTGTAGCAGGTAATGCATGGCAGCACATGTTAAGAATAGACAGAGATGATTCTATACTTAACAAATATAATTTGGTCAGTAAAAAATTTTATTTTACATTAGGAAGCAGAGTACCTCATAAAAACATGAAATGGATTATAGAGGCGGCAAAGCAGAATCCTTTCGATAAGATAATTATAGCAGGTGAACAAAGCTATGATAAAAACATTTATGAAGAGCAGTATCCTGAAAATATTATATTTACGGGTTATATTACTGATGGAGAAGTTAAAAGTCTAATGAGTGAATGCAAGGCTTTTTTATTCCCGTCATTATATGAGGGGTTTGGAATTCCGCCAATGGAGGCATTAGCTGAGGGTACACCTATAATTATTTCTAATATATCTTGTTTGCCATCAATTTATGGCGATAGTGCTCACTATATAAATCCTTCTAATTATACAGATATTAATCTGAGTAGCATTTTACAACAAAAAGTGGGAGATACAAAGAAGGTACTAGCCCAATATAGTTGGGAAAAAACAGCTGGTATTATTTGGGATGAAATTAAGAAAATATACGAATAGGAGTATTTGGAGAATATCATGAGAATTTTATATTTGATTATGCTATATAATGGAGATATAAATGGTGGACATACATATAAAATGGCAACAGTGCAAATAATTCGGGATATTGTTGGATATGAAAATCTGGATATTGTTTTGTCAGAGCTTGATACTTCTGAATGGAATGCAAATGTGGTTTTAAGATTAAAAAGTTATCAGGGAATTTTAAGTAAGCTTAGAAATCTTTTGCAGGGAAATATTACACAAATAAGTAATAAAGATATAAAAATGGTTGTCAATCTTATAAACAAAAAAAAATATGATTTAGTTATTTTTGGGAATTCAGAAACTGGTAGATTGATAAAGATTATAAAAAATAAATGCAATGTAAAAACGCTCACATTGTACAATGATATAATTACTGATGTAATTAATGAAAAGAAGAAAGATAATTTTGACATTAAGTATTTGCCAATTTGGAATAATGAAATTAAGGCAGAAAAAATTGATTCACAAATGACAGACTATATAATTACATTACATGAGAGAGATGGAAGCCTTCTAAAAAAATATTTACATAGAGATGCCGACGCATATCTTCCAATAATATTGGAGGACAAATATAAAGAAAATGTTAAACTGTATAAAAACAAAAATGAACTTAGACTGTTGTTTGTAGGAGCATATACATGGAATGTGAATGTTATAGCTGTAAAATGGTTTTGTGAAGAAGTTTTATCTGAATTAGAAGAATATAATATAACTTTTAATGTTGCAGGATATAAAATGGAGCAGCTAAAAAAAGAAGAATGGACTAAAAACTATAGAAATTTAAATATAATTGGAACGGTAGATGATTTATCACAAATATACAATGAAGCAGATGTTGTAGTTTTACCTATCATATCAGGATCAGGAATGAAAGTTAAGACGGCAGAGGCTTTGATGTATGGAAAGCGAGTTTTAGGTACAAAAGAAGCATTAGTTGGATATGATGAAATAAGTGATTGTGAATGTAATACCAGTGAGGAATTTAAAAACAGAATAGCTGAATTATATCAGCAAGAATTTGAAAAATTTTGTGTTGATAACCGAAAATATTTTGAAAATAATTTTTCAATGAAAGCCACAAAAGAAAAGATGAAAATTATTTTGAATGAAATATCTAATAAGTAGATTTATTTCTTACAATAATTATAAAGGTAAGAAGAGTAAAGCTAAAGGGAGAAATTTTACATGAATCAGATAGAGAAAATGTGGGGGAAAATATATGATTTTGAATATGTTTCTTTTGATATATTTGATACTCTTCTTTTTAGAACAGTATTATCACCAGAAGATGTTTTTGATATTGTTCAATATATATATAATAAAAAGCATGATAATAAAATTCGTAATTTCAAAGAAACCAGAATTAGATATGAGATTAAATTAAGGAATTCAGATAAAAACAGGGAAATAACGCTGGAGAAAATATATAATTCCTTACCATACACTGAAGAAATAAAAAAAGAATTGTGTTATTTAGAAAAACACACAGAAATTAATAGTTGTATACCGAATACGCCTATGCTTGAACTTATGCAAAAATGCAGCGAGTGTAATAAAAAAATAATCATTGTATCGGACATGTATCTGGATAGGGATACAATTGAGAAAATGCTAAGAAAAATAGGAATTACATGCAGATACAGATTATTTTTATCCAGCGAGGAGGGAGTAACAAAGAAAAGCGGTAGACTCTTTCCGAAAGTAATAGATATATTAGGTGTGAAATCATCAGATATAATTCATTTTGGAGATAATGAATATTCAGATATAAAGATGGCAGAAAAAGCAGGTATTAAGGCTGAAACCAGATTAATATGTACCAAGGATATTGATTTATATCAGAGAAGAAATAATACTATTAAATATAAGCATCTTGATGCTATTTTTAAAAATGAGTACAGGGGTGAAGATGTAAGTGAATATCGAATAGGGTATACAGTAGTTGGACCATTATTATATGCTTTTTGTGACTGGCTTCATGAGCAGAAAACAAGAAATAATTATGAAAAAGTATTCTTTGTATCAAGAGAGGGATATTTAATTCAGAAAATATACAAAGAAATGTTTCCTGATGATACAACACAATATATTTACCTTAATAAGAATTTGTTGCGGTTTCCATTACTTAATGCAGAATGTAGCATGACAAATTTAATTAACACATTGCCAATCAAGGATACATATTCAATAATAGAATTGCTCAATGTTTTATATGTGGGAAATAATGAAAAATATTACAAGAAATTTAGAGATGTTAATATGATTTCCAGAAAAGATATTGTAGATGGGAAATATGATGATGTATTCAAAGAAGTATTTGATGATGTTAAAGAAGAATTAGAAAAACAGAACGAATATCTTTTAGGATATTTGAAACAAGAAGGCTTCTTTGATGGAAGAAATTTTTTGGTTAATAACAGTATCAATGGAAATGGTCAGATGATGATAAAAAAAATATTACAGAAGAATAATATATCAGTTGAAATATTAGGGGTGCAATTTGTTAAATCAAGAAAATGCAGAGAGGCATTACAGGATAAATGTATTAGCTGGATAAGCGACAGTAATTTATCAGGAAGATATACAATGAAGTTTAACAGATATGCATTGCTTCTGGAGCATATTATGTTCGAACCATCAGGTACAGCGGTCAGATTTGATCGGGATATTGATGGAAAGTATCTAGTGATATGTGCATCACAGCAGGAGGAAAGTAATAATAATACACTAATACAGAATTTACAAGAAAATGCTATTAGATTTGTACACGATTATAAACGGACTGTTCCTTTGAAATTAAGTGTAAAAACAATAAAAACATTTGATTATTTATTTAGATATCCTAAAAAGCATGATATAAATTTATTGAAAAATATATATGATGTTGATTATGATGGAAGTGATTTATTATATTTAAAAATGAATTGGAAACAGATTCAATACAAAGAAGGAAATAACTTAATTAGGTTGTTTTTTCTAAATTTATATGAAGAAATGTATGATGAGTTAAAAGCGAGTGTTTCTGTAATAAAAAGAAAGGTTAATGAGATAAGAGGGAAATAAATGAAGTTAAAATTAAAAGCAGAACACTTTTTCCTACCGGGGATTTTTCTGCTATATATTATAATGCAATTCAATTTTTATTCTGCCAGAGGTGTTTTAGTTGGAATACTTGCAATTGTTTATGTGGTTTTATATAAGAAAAAATTAAATAAAATCAGATTGAATAATATATCAATCTGGTTCAACATATTGATGTTATATCTGACGATTATTACAGCAATAGGGTATGCAAATGATAATATACAGAATATATATTACTATATTAATAATTGCATCAACTTATTTGTTATTGGCGGAATATCAATCTATATAATTTCTTCAAAAGAAAATATAAGAAGTTTTTATGTGTTTATCAGAGCTCTTACTGTCTTTTTGATATTTTTTGGAATTATAGAATATTTAACCAGACAGAATTTTACACTAAGATTTATTGATTCAAATTCATATTATCAGGATTATCTTAAGGTAAAAGGAAGAATATTTTCAATTTTTCAGCACCCAATAGGATATGCTGTTTATTTAAATACTGCATTTGTTATTTCGTTAATATATCCGTTTAAAAAGAAAGGTTATGATATATTATATAAAATCGTAATAATAATAAATATATATTTGACACAGAGCAGAACAGCGTTGGTAGCATTGATTATTGCTTTTGTTTTATCTAAGGTTTTAAATAGTGCACAAATAAGAAAAACGCAGAAAAAGAAATATATATCCAGAAATAAGATAATAATTTTCGGAATATTTGGATTGATAGTGTTGGTTTTGTGCCTGTTAAATTATAAATATATATCTGCAATCTTTGCAAATATATATTCTTCAATTACTTCAAAATTTTCTATGAAAGATCAGGGGGTCAGACTGGGAATTTTGAAAAATTATGTATTGTATTTAAAGAGAATGAATATAAGACAGATAATTTTTGGAAAAGGTGTTGGATACAGTTACAATTGGATGCGGTGCAATGGTGTTCCGTCAAATATGGGGTTGTGGACAGAAACTACAGACAATATGTATATAACAATGCTTTTAGATGGCGGAATATTAGCTGTTATTATTTTTCTTTGGCTTCCATTTAATGTAATAAAGAAAATGTTCAAAAATAAGGAAATGAGTAAAGAACAGTTAATAGGCTGTATTAATATATTTTTGATAAGCTTTGAAATCTTTTTGCTTGAAGGACTTTTTTGGAATACGATATTTTTTATATTTGCGTTGTCAATATCAAGTGTGTTTATAGAGGATAATAAAATTGAAAGTTAATAGTATAAAAAAGAATGTGGTAATGAATATCATATATTCATTATTAAATGTTGTTTTTCCGTTAATTACATTTCCGTATGTTTCAAGAGTGTTATCTACTGAGGGAATGGGGATATATTCTTTTTTTTCATCATTCGCGAGCTATATAGTAATTATTTCGGCTGTTGGAATTTCAACATATGGTGTTAGAAGTGTAGCAATAAAAAGAGAGAATAATGATTCACTATCACAGGTGGTGTCTGAATTATTTACGATAAATGTGGCAACTACTGTAATTATGCTGCTTTTATTGACGATATTTATGGGATTTATCCCTCAATTTAAAAATAATGCAAGTGTATTTATATTATATTTGATTTATATTCTTTCATCTCCATTTTCATTAGAATGGTTCTTTTATGGATTGGAAAAATATGATTATATTACGAAACGTTCACTTTTTTTTAA